>ENA-UOOR01000199-UOOR01000199.1-fermentation-metagenome-genome-assembly--contig:-NODE-199-length-90969-cov-14.353906_pt1 | contig 90969 bp, 79 predicted proteins | sample MGYA00245780_ERZ724029 | MGnify/ENA primary metagenome ERZ724029 (study PRJEB28704, sample SAMN03018315) | fermentation metagenome | biome: anthropogenic terrestrial biome; feature: soil; material...
GCACGCATGCTGGCACACACGCATCCAAGACAAAGCTTGGTTAACCTCACTCGTCGTCACAACAAAGTTCACAGCCGGTACATAGCTCAATGCGGTCCTCGAAAACATTCCTGATTGTTTGAACAGCTTCGGCGTCATTATTATTGTGCAGCACAATCTTTGTGGGAGAGATGGTGATCAACACGCTGATGAGCAGGTCCCCATACTCATCTTCAGCTACTAATTCTTCTGCCCTGCCTCCCATGTAGCGACGATCAATCGGAAACAGACTGGCATTAAATATGGTAAATGGTCCCTTTTGACTTAGTAAGACATGCACGACCTCTTCCCTGGATTCCTGCATTTCGACGAAATATTGCAGCAGCTTGACAAACTCCAAGTATTCCTTTTCCACCAGGAATTTATTGGCCGCACGACGGGCAGCTTCCTCTAAGGCCCGACAAAAGGGCTTGAGCCTGAACAGCAGGAAACCGCGCAAATTCAGATGCGAATTGCCTGTCAGAAATTGATCCACTTCATCAGTAATGACTGCCCGCCAATATAAGCGGGCATCAAAATCGAAATTATCGAGACGGTGGTACGCGATCGGAATGGCATCAGACTGAATGGTGTACCTATTAACCGGATCAATCTCTTTATAGTGGGCTGAAAGGTACTTCTTGAGATACCATTCTTCGCCTTCAACCATTATAGTTTCGGCGATTGCCTGTGCCAGTTGATATTTTGCAATCGCGCTGATTTTCTCATTTTCTGTATTTTCAGGTGCGTTTACTGTTTCCAAAGCACAGAAAAGTACGGAGAATGGATCGGCCGTTTGACGCTCCAAGGAAACCGCAATGTTACGGATCCGGTTTAGGTGTGAGTTAACTTCGTCCGATAACTGCGTCAATGCACCGGTGGTCGCAAAAGAAAAAACCTCCATTTGGCCGTCACTCCCTTCCCGAGGATATTATATTCACCCCGATCAGGGAGTATACAGGACTTTTGCCGAAGGAAATGCTAATGATACCATTAGAAATGAAGAGCAGGTAATCATGTCAGAATTAAGGCTGTGCATCAAAAAAGACTGCCTCTGTAGGCAGTCTTGAATTTATGGTGGGGAAGAGCGGGGTCGAACCGCTGACCTCCACGATGTCAACGTGGCACTCTAACCAACTGAGCTACTCCCCCGAAGTTCTGCAAGAGTTATTATAGCATACCGAACTTCCAAAGACAAGGGTAAATTTAACCGTCAAATTACCAGTGTCATATGCAATTCTAACCGCAGCTGACTTTAAGCATATCTTCGTTTTTAGCATCGTTAATACATTTGACACAGATTTCGCGGTTCATGAAGGTCTTGGTCTCGCCTTCTGAACCACAGATATAACAACGATGCACTGCTTTTCTGAAAACGAGTCTATCTTCGTCAACATCAATGGCCATCAGAGTACCGCTTTCAATCAGCAGTTCCATGCGCATGTCGACCGGAAGACAGATCCGTCCCAGCTCATCCAACTTTCTGACCTCAGCCCTACCTTTTTCAATCAACTAACATCCCTCCGATATATTTAATCGTGTGTATTCCATATATCGGAAAGTGCATGAGCATACTTTACTAATAAATGCAAATCATGTAAAAGATTGTCATAAATGAAAAAATCCACTACAAACCGGTCTCGTCTGCCTCTTTCTACTACTATAACCTGTTTTCGACATAGGATCCCACAAATGACCCGAAAATGACATAAAAATGGTGCCGGGGACGGGAGTTGAACCCGTACGAGGATAACCCCGAGGGATTTTAAGTCCCTTGCGTCTGCCGATTCCGCCACCCCGGCACAATCTCAGCAATTAATGATATCACAACCCGTGCCTAAAAACAAGATTCAACAATCTGGAATGTCAACAAAATGGAATCAACAATATGGCATGTCTTTTTTCACCAGGGACTGCACCAAGTCACGCCTATTCCAAAGCGCGCATCCCCCACTGGTGTCATGAAGCTCATCACTATTTTCGCGTATGATCCTTAACAAATCCGACTGTAGCGCTTCCTTTAATGACATTCCCTGTAAGCCGGAATCTGAAACCGGAGCAAAAGGACAAGGTTCAACATGTCCTTCCGGACTGACATGCACAAAACCCCGGCCAGCAGCCAGACAACCACCGTACTGCTTCTCATCGCCCGGGAATGCGATAAAAAGCCCCGGGTATTTCCTGGACAGAGATTGCGTTAAGGTAGTCTGGGTTAGTGTCCTTTGTGCCTCAGTTAGCACCAAATGCTCAGTACCTTCCTGAACCGGGATGTATTCCACATAAAAAATCAATTGCATTCCCTTGGACAGCAGGCGCTGCACAAATCCATCGCTGGTCACTGTGTCAAAGTTTTCTCTGGTTAGGGTAATTGAAGTCCCAAAGAAAATACCTGCTTTACGTAGCATGGCAAAAGTACTTTCCAGGCGCTGGTATACTCCTTTTCCCCGACGATCATCGGTCTGTTCTTCCACGCCTTCCAGACTGATCACGGGAACTACATGTCGCTGTTTGGCAAAGGCGGCGGTTTTCTCCTGATCAATCAGCAGTCCATTGGTGAAGATTGGGAAGATAATTTCCGGAAAACCAACTGTAACTCCAAGCAATTCGGGACGCATCAATGGTTCGCCGCCAGCCAGAAGAATGATTGATACACCTAGATTCCTAGCTTCCCTAAAGAGCTCAGTCATTCGATCGGGGGAAAGTTCAGCAGCACTTCCGGGCCGATGTTGCGCCTTGGCGTAACATCCATGGCAATGCAAGTTACATTGCCTGGTGATACTGGCAATCAGAAATGGCGGTATTCTGATCCCCTCCGATTGCTGCAGTCTGTCCCGGCGTTTGCTGGCATTCCGCTGATTACAGATGGCTTTCAGCAAAAAAGCGGCAAATGGCGGATTATGTAATGATATCTTGAGGGCATTCCTGAATAGAGCCATAATGGAACGATCAAATTCTGCTACAAAGTCCAGGTTCTCTTTCATTTAATCACCACATCCCAATAGAATCAATCAAAAGGATCCGGTTTCAGGATGAATCCTGTTCCGGGTGGATTAAGAATGACAAACAGCCAACAAAGCGTTGGCTGTAAAATTTGGAGGCGGCATCCGGATTTGAACCGGAGAATAAAGGTTTTGCAGACCTCTGCCTTACCACTTGGCTATGCCGCCAAACATATTTTAAATGGAGCGGAAAACGGGATTCGAACCCGCGACCCTCGCCTTGGCAAGGCGATGCTCTACCACTGAGCTACTTCCGCATGGTGGGCGAAGACGGATTCGAACCGCCGACCCCCTGCGTGTAAAGCAGGTGCTCTAACCAGCTGAGCTATTCGCCCAATGAACCGGCACACCATATAATATCATAAACACGACCAACTTGCAACCGTAATTAGATCGGCATATAGATCTGTACTGCTCCCGGATGAACCGTAAATTCAAAGGACTGTCCTTCATATACTTCCCCATCGGCCTGAATTTTCATGACAGTCTCAGCCTCAATACGCACTTTTTTCGTGCGATAAACACTGACTTTGGGATTAGCCAGATGTTCGCCAGAATATACTTTTGGAAACAGCCGCAAAATCTCCAATTTGCCAAGAGAACCGAGCACGCCAATGTCCAGCAGCCCATCGCTGATACTGGCCCCGGGCAGAACATTCATACCACCGCCGTAGTACTGGCCGTTTGAAACGGAGACCATCCAAGCATTGAATTCCGCTTCCAGATCATTGAGCCACATTTTGAAATGGGTCGGACGATAGGATGGCAGAGTGCGCAATACGCCCAATGCATATGGCAGGAAGCCATGTAATTTATGAAATTTGATATTCGCAATATGGGCTACTTTGGCGTCGAAGCCAATCCCGGCTGCATTAATAAAATAATGGTCGTCAAATTTGCCAAGATCAACGGGACAAGGTCTACCTTCATGGTATAGTCGCACCGCTGCAAAGATATCCTTCGGCAGACACGCGCTTTTGATAAAGTCGTTACCGGTGCCGGTGGATACTACCAGAATCGGGATGTTTGTTTCGGCTTTGCCGACAATATTGTTGACGATCTCATTCAGCGTTCCATCGCCGCCAACGGACATGATCGCATGATATCCTTCAGCTGCGGCTGACGCAGCCAATTGTCCAACATGCTCTTTGCTGCCGGAGACGTATGAAACAAATGGGATATTGAGTTTTCTCAGCGCCTGTTCGGCTGCTTTCCAGCGGACAATGGATTTGCCCCTTCCGGCCGCTGGGTTGATAATTACTTTGAGCTTCATTATAGAAAACCCCCTTGGACAAAAAAGGGAGGCGTAGGCACCTCCCTTTGCAAGAAGCGAGGTTATTTAGACTACTCTTCCTTAGCTTTGGCTGATTCGGCAATGACTTTTTCTTTAATGTTAGCCGGCACTTCCTCATAATGATCAAATTCCAAAGTATAATCCGCTCTTCCCTGAGTCATCGAGCGCAAGTCAATGGCATATTGGAACATTTCCGCTTTAGGCGCCTGGGCCTTAACCATCTGCATGCCATGCCCAATCGGCTCCATTCCCATAATGCGACCGCGTTTCTTATTCAGGTCTCCGATAATATCTCCCATGAATTCATCGGGAACAGTTACGGCAACAGTAACGATCGGCTCCAGCAATGTCGGGGAAGCTTCCGCGAAGCCTTTTTTGAAAGCCAAAGAACCGGCGATCTTGAAGGCCATTTCGGATGAGTCAACCGTATGATAAGAACCATCGACCAAAGTTACCTTTACGCCAGTAACAGGATATCCTGCCAGTACGCCGTCATCCATCTGCTCACGAATGCCTTTTTCAATGGCCGGAATGTACTGTCTCGGAACAGACCCACCGAAAATTTTGTCGACAAATTCGAACTCAGCCTCGGTCGGCTCCATCTCGATCCAACAATGTCCATATTGTCCGCGTCCGCCGGATTGCTTCTTATGCTTACCTTCTACCCTGACGTTACCGCGGATGGTTTCCTTATACGGAACACGCGGGGTTTTTAAAGTGACTTCCACGCCAAATTTTTTGGACAGACGCGAGGTAATGACCTCTAGATGCTGATCGCCCAATCCTGAAACGAGTGTTTCATGGGTATCAGGATCTTTTGAGACTGTAAATGTAGGATCCTCTTCGGTCAGGCGAGCCAGGCCTGTTCCGATCTTCTCTTCATCACCTTTTGCTTTTGGCTCAACCGCCATCGAAAGCTTCGGAGCCGGGAAAACAATCCCTTCCAAGCGAATGGCGTTATCTTTATCAGTGAGGGTGTCTCCAGTAGAAGTCTCTTGGAGCTTGGCCACTGCCCCCATATCTCCGGCTGCAATTTCGGTTACCGGCTCCTGGCTTTTGCCTTTAACGACAAAGAGCTGACCGATTCTCTCCACACGATCCTTATTAATATTATAGGTGGAGGAGTCGGATTTCAGTGTGCCGGAATAAGCGCGCAACAAAGTAAGCTTGCCGACAAACGGATCGGCCATCGTTTTGAAGACCAGGGCTGAAAACGCTTCGTTTTCGGAAGGCTTCCGGGTAATGGCAGCGCCGTTTTTATCAACCCCGGTAATTTCCTTGCCGTCGACTGAAGAAGGAAGAAAATCAGCCATAAAGTCCAGCAACGCACTGATTCCCACGCCCTTATGAGCCGAAGCACACAGAACCGGAAAAACGCGTCCTTGTTTGATGCCACTGCTTAAACCTTTGGTGACTTCTTCCTGAGTGAGCGGTTGGTCATCAAAGAATTTTGCCAGCAAGTCATCGTCACCCTCGGCGGCCGCTTCTACAAGCATAGCCCGGTACTCGTCGACTTGGGCTTTCAAATCTTCCGGAATTGCTGTTTCAGTTGTTTTCCCGCCTTCGGTGGTATACGCTTTAAGTGAAATTAGATCCACTACTGCATTAAATTTATCTTCACTGCCAATCGGTAATTGCACCGGAATAACCTTAACACCAAAGCGATTTTGCAAGTCAGCCAAGACTTTCGCAAAATTGGTATTCTCGCGCTCAAGCTTATTAACGACAATGATGCGTGCCAAACCGCTTTCTTCGGCGAAAGACCATACTTTTTCCGTACCAACCTGCACTCCACCGGAAGCGTCTACGACAACTACGGCGGATTCCACAATGCGCAAAGCGCTCTTGACTTCACCAATAAAATCGAAAAATCCGGGAGTATCAACGATGTTAATTTTCCGGTTTTTCCATTCGCAAGGCGCAATAGCGGTACTGACGCTGACTTTGCGTTTAATTTCTTCCGGATCGTGGTCCATTACTGACGTGCCATCATCGACTCTGCCCAGGCGATCGGTTGCTTTAGCTGCGAAAAGCATAATTTCGGCAAGCGTAGTTTTGCCGCTACCGCTATGCCCCACCAAAGCAATGTTTCTAATTTCTTCTGGCTTGTATTTCCGCAAAAAATACTCCTCCTTCTGCCTGGGTATGCCACACTTAATGTGATTTTAACCAGGACACGATTTGAAACTTAAGGATTAACCTTACCAATCAAACAAACAACCCATTTTTTATTCGTGTCTCGCAGGAGATTTCCTTCCGCCACTGACAACTTTTCGTTTGTGGCGCACACCAGGTTGTTTTTCCGAAATAAGACAGTGCGGTCCTGCGCCGATCAAATCTTTGCGTCCGCTAATTTCCAGGGCCTCTTTGACCAGCTTCCAATTCTCGGGAGCCTGAAATTGCATTAATGCACGATGCATCGCCTTTTCTTTGGGGTCGGACGGAACATAGACCTCTTCACCGGTAAAAGGGTCTTTACCGGTATACCACTGACAGGCAGATCTGGTCATCGGCAAAGGGATAAAATCCTGTACTTGTTCAAAAAAGCGACCCTGTCCCTTAATAAACTCAGCCATTTTTATGGCCGCGTTTAGATCGGCGCCGGGGTGCCCCGAAATAAAATACGGAACCAAATACTGCTTTTTGCCAGCCGCTTGAGAAAGCTGGCTAAATTCATCGGCAAAATCCAGATAAACCTCAAACGGCGGTTTACCCATTAACCGCAGCACACGGTTGTCAACATGCTCAGGGGCCACTTTTAACTGACCGCTGACATGGTGCTCAGTGAGCTGCTTTAAAAACTCGCGGTTTTCTTCCAGCACGGCCATATCATGACGAATGCCCGACCGGACAAAAACATGCCTAACCCCGGGAATGTCACGCAAGCGTCGCAACAAGGCCGTAAAGCCAGCTTGCGAACGGTTCAGATGCCGGCATGGTTCTGGAAACATGCAGGTGCGGTTTTTACATGGTCCTCGGCTTTCCTGTTCCGCACAAGCCGGCTCATGAAAATTGGCGGATGGTCCCCCCACATCATGAATTATACCCTTAAACCGGGGATCTTTAGTAAAAGAAGTCGCTTCCCGAATGATTGATTCATCGGTGCGGGGTTGAATAACGCGTCCTTGGTGGGCGGCTAAGGTACAAAAGGAGCAGTTGCCCAGACACCCGCGGTGCGCGGTAATGCTAAATAAGACTTCGGAGAGTGCGGGAACGCCTCCGGCTTCTTCGTATGCCGGGTGCGCCTGACGCGTAAATGGCAGACTGTAAACCTGGTCCATTTCCGCACTGGAAAGAGGTTTGGCGGGTGACTGCACTACAGCCCACCGATTGCCATGCGCTTGAGCCAGCACTTTCCCACAAATCGGGTTGTTCTCACCATCAGCCATCCTAAACGCCTCATTAAAGGCGTCTTGGCTCTCTGACACTGCCTCATAGGAAGGCAGGATAAGCGCTTCCGGGGGCGGTTCTGCAGCAACTGTGGCTGTACCAGGAATATTATCAAAGTAATTACCGTAACCGCCGGCTAAGGCGCGCCTGACAATCTCACTGAGCGCTCTTTCACCAAAACCGTAGACCAGTAGGTCAATGCGGGCATCGAAAAGTATGGAGCGCCTAACTTTGTGATCCCAAAAATCATAATGTGCCAGACGCCGCAGACTCGCCTCTATTCCACCGGCAATAATCGGCACGGAAGATCCGAACAATTCACGTAGCCGATTGGCATAGACTATTACCGCCCGGTCAGGACGCAATCCGAATTTGCCACCGGGCGCATAGGAATCATATTTGCGTCGTTTTCCGGCAGTAGTATAGTTGGAGACCATTGAATCCATGGCGCCTGCGGTAATACCGCAAAAGAGACGTGGCTTTCCATATTCTGCAAAATCAGCGGGACTGCGCCAATCAGGTTGTGCAATTATTCCGACCCGCAGGCCTTTTGATTCTAAAAACCGTCCGATTAATGCCGTGCCAAAACTCGGATGATCAACATAAGCGTCTCCGCTGACCAGCACAACATCTACTTCATCCCAGCCCCTGGCGACCGCCTCGGCTCTGCAAAGCGGCAAACAAGCATGGTCACTCGTCATCAACTGTAAACCTCAATTCCAACCGCTGGCTTTCTCTCCCGGGTATACCTTTGTTTTGCCCATCTTCGAATAGCGTTACGCCGCCGGCATTACCCAGAATGATCTCCACATTGCTCCCCGACCACTGCGGCATCTCGCCGGGCTGCAAGGTACGTTGCTCAAAAAAAGCTCCGTTGATTCGCACATCGACCCAGCACTCGGAGTGCACAGACAATGCGATGGTTTTCAAACCGGATCTATAGCCTGGTTCAGCTGCGCCATGCTCAGAATTAACGCCACTATTGCTGTCATTTGAAATAACAAGAGCGTTTTCTTCTCCAGCGGCACCATCAACGGCTCTTGTCGAGGCGTCACTGCGCATCCGCCAAAGCAGCGGAACAATTAGGAGCGCAAATATGATCATTGCCCCGAAACCATAAATATAAAACCGCTTATTGGAATGAAAAACGGAGATTTTTTCGGAAGTGCCAGGAAGATTCGTTGTGGTGATGATGGTCGGTTCATTGGCGGTAACCTCAGTCTCTGGCGTATGACTGCGCAACGTTTTTTCATACCGTGCTATTACTTGATCCTCATTCAAGCCCACGGCGGTAGCATAGGTTCTCAAAAAACCGCGAATGTAAACTTCGCCAGGGAGGATCTCCAGACGATCCGCTTCGATCGCTTCAAGGTATTTCAGCCGTATCTTGGTATCTTCCTGTATCTTTTGCAGGCTCAACCCTTTTTCTTCCCGGCATGATTTTAAATAAGCGCCTAGAGAACTCACCAATATCACCTCACCTTCACTTAACGTACTTCTGGCAGAGCCAATTGATCATCTTTGGTACCAAGCTGTTCTTCGAGAAGCTCCTCAATATTCCAAGGTAAAGTCTTTCTTAAATTCAAGACTTGCGTCATCTTCATATAATTCAATTCTCGAATTGACTTGGTATCTGGTTGTTGCTGCTGCTGCTCGTTGTCGCTTTTTTTCAGAAATTCTTCCTCGCTGATTGTCAGCCCGTGAAGATTGGTAAAGCCTACGCCTCCGGTTTTATCCGAAGGAGTGAGGACCGCGCCTATAAACTTCTTTTGCCGGGCGTCCTCTAGAATAGGCAGCAGGATCAACTCTGGAAAAGCGATGACCGAAGTGACGACTTTACCAGGCACCAGAACGGAAATATCATGTTCAATGCCGATCACATAAGTGTTGCGCTCGCCCAATCTTTCAGACATCTGATCCATAGTGATGTTGCCATCAATGCAGATCAGATAAGCATTCTGCTGCAGCGCTTTATTGATCAGCTGATCCAGATTGCTTCTCTGTCCGCGGTTTCCTGTCTGAGCGGTAGCACCTGATATTACGCTGACCGGTTTACGTACACGTGCCACGCCTTCAGCAAAGGCTTGCTCCCATTCATTACGCCCGGGGTTGGCGGCCGTAGTAATAAATGAAACCGTCTTTTGTGGCTGATGCTGCTGAACATCTGCGAGCGGCAAATAGTCAGCTGCCAGCGCCGCCAGCACTCCGGCTTTCTTTAGGCTTTCCGTATAATCCGGTAGCACAGATGCGACATTATCTCCCTCGACAATCGCACCGAAAATTACATAGACTGTCTCCGGAAAGTCAGGTGCCACAATGGTTACATCCAGCGCAAAATCAGGGGAGGAAGCCACAATCATCAGATAACCTTCCTCTGATAAAAGACGCAACTGTTCCTCTGCCGGTAACCCGGGTATGGCTGTCACTACGTGCAAATTTTTGAAAGCATCAGACCGCAGCAATCGGGCCGACATCGCATCGCCGGACCGATCGGCGGGCTTTATTATCAAGGCAACGCGTCCTTGTACGTGATCAGCGGCAGAGTCATCGGGGTTCCGGCAGCCAGACAAAAGCAACGGCAATGACAAAGACAACAAGGCGAAAAGGACCATCAATTGGCGGCTTCTGCGAAAATACATCTGTTTTTTTCCTCCGCTCTCATTTCCCCCGGCTAATCATTTCCTCCAACTGCCGTCCGGTAATATAGACTTCACGTGCTTTGCTGCCATCGGCAGCACCAATCAGGCCTCGTGACTCCATCTCGTCAATCAAGCGTCCCGCCCTGCTGTAACCGACTCGCAGTTTTCGCTGCAGCAGTGAAGCCGAAGCTTGTCCAGCATCCACTACCACGCGCACTGCGTCATAAAATAATTCGTCCAGTTCACCTTCGACTGAGCGTTCCTCGGCCTTGGCATTAACCAAGTTCTCGTTATAATCCGGCTTGCCCTGGTTTTTCCAGTAATTGGTGAGTCGTTCGATTTCGCGATCCGAGATGTATGCTCCCTGTACACGTAAGGGTTTTAGCATCCCGACCGGCGCAAAAAGCATATCTCCACGGCCAAGGAGCTTTTCCGCCCCGGCAGAGTCCAGAATAGTACGGGAGTCAATCTGCGACGATACCGCAAAAGCGATCCGGGAAGGAATATTAGCCTTAATCAGACCGGTAATTACATCAACGGAGGGTCTCTGTGTTGCAATGACAAGATGGATTCCTGTTGCCCGCGCCATTTGGGCCAAACGGCAGATCGCATCCTCAACATCCGCCGGAGCAACCATCATCAGATCGGCCAGTTCATCAATGACAACCACGATCGACGGCAGAATGCCTTCGGGGGCTACAATAGCATTATAGCGCTCAATGTCACGGGCGCCAGCCGCAGCAAAGACCTTATAGCGATTCTCCATTTCACTGACGATGCATTTGAGCACCGCAGCCGCCTTTTTGGGCTCTGTTACGACCGGTGCCAACAGATGCGGTATGTCATTGTATGTTGAAAGCTCCACGCGCTTGGGATCAATCAGGACGAGTTTGACTTGTTCTGGCGTGGATGTGAATAGAATACTTGCCAGGATGGTATTGATACAGACGCTTTTACCTGACCCGGTCGCGCCAGCTACCAGCAAATGCGGCAATTTGGGCAGTTCTGTCACAACAGCTGCCCCGGCAATGTCTTTACCTAGCACGACTTTCAGCCGTCCGGTTGCGTTTTGGAATTCGGGACTTTCAAAAGCTTCCCGCATAGTCACAATTGCAATCTCATTGTTCGGTACTTCAATACCGACCGCTGCTTTACCTGGAATTGGCGCTTCAATTCGCAATCCCCTGGCAGCCAGCGCCAACGATAGATCATCGGCCAATGCCACAATTTTGCTGACTTTTACCCCAGCTGCCGGTTGTATGTCATAGCGGGTAATGGCAGGTCCGGAGTGGATCTCTATTACCCGGGCGCTAATGCCGAAGCTCGCCAATGTTTCTTCCAGCTGTTTTGCCTGGGCAGCCACTTTGCCTGGTTTCCTGGGCCGCATCACTGTTGGATCAAGTAAACCCAAAGTGGGCATTGCATAACGTCCCGGCGGCATATTGAGCGGAAGCTGCTGACTGGGCTTGGCTGAACGGTCGTTCTCTTTATTTGTATTACGTGATTTGGGCGGCTGTAATTGCGATTTTGGCGGCTGCGGATTCTCCCAATTGCTAGACGGCCCACTGTCAGCGCCAGCGTTTTCTTTACCGGCCTCAGCAAGTTGTCGGATGATATGGTTCCGATCACGACTGTTGGCAGAATTGACAGGTTGCTGTCCGATTTTCAGAGTTGGCCCTGAAGGAGAATACCCCTGTTCGGCAGCCATTTTATCAGCGTAATTCCGAACCCTCTGTGGAAGGGAACCGATCAAGGCTACCAAAGACTGATCCATCAAAAGTATTAGTGCTATTAATGCAGCAGCAAACAAAGCCACCGCAGTTCCTATACGGGATAGCAGAGAAGCGCTGAACAGATAGAGACTACTACCAACAAAACCCGAATTCGTTGCTTCAGTAGCAGAGTCCGGATTTTCAAAAAACGCGATTGTCGCCCAAAAAACAAGACCCGTAAGTAGCAAAGCCAGCATTTTGCGCACCAAACTTCGGTCAGGCTGTCCCCACAAAAGCTGCCATCCCACATACACCAGCGCAGCGGGAATAAAAAACGCACCGATCTTGCCAAAAGATGACCAAAGAGCTTCTCTGGCAACTATGCCAAACATGCCTGGGTCAGTTAACACCAGGCTCAGCAAAATCAAAATGCTCAGCGTAAGAATAACAACGCCCAGAATCTCAAATCTTCTTTCAGCAGCCGTTTCATCTGCCGCTGTGCCTTTAGGAGTGGATTTTGCTCGGGGCATGATTGTCAGCACCTTCTATTTTTAGGTTCAAAAGAGGTTTTTCCATTAATATTAATTCTTAAAGAACGTCAGCTTTTCCTGCCTGTTTAGGGCGGCTTGTCTGGCAAAGAGCATCGAAATCTCAGTAGCATTCATGACCTTGACTAAAACAGAATCACCACAAGAGTGCCAACGATCGCGCAGTATATGGCAAATCCCGCATAACCTTTTTTATTTACATAACGCAGCATTCCTTTGATTGCCGCAAAACCCGAAAACGCAGCCGTAACCATCCCCAGCAAATAAATGCCCTGAATGCCGCCAGCGGAAGCAATCAAGTCAGGCACCTGAGTAATACCAGCGCCCAGTATTACTGGAATGGACAACAAAAAAGAAAATTTAGCCGCTTCGACGCGGCTCAACCCCATCAGAATCCCGGCAAAGATTGTCATCCCGGCTCGCGAAATGCCCGGCAAAATTGCAATCGCCTGCGCAATTCCGATAAATAGCGCTTTCTGCCAGTTCATGGTAGCCGTAGTGCCGCTTTTGTTTCCGCCGGAATGGGCCCACCACATGATTCCGGCGGTAATCCAGAGCGCATAGCCTACTAATTTGGGGGCTTTAAACAGGTCGGCCAAGAATGGCTCCAAGAAAAAGCCGGCTGCTCCAGCAGGAATCGTTCCGATCAGGACCATTCCGACCAAACGCTCGTGCTCGGACAACGCGCTCTGGTTCTTGCGAAACACTCTGCCGATTAATGAGAAAAATGCTTTGAGCAAAGGAATAATGTCGTTGCGGAAATAAAACAGGACTGCTGCCAAGGTACCTAGATGCAGCAAAGTGTCAAAAGCCAGGCCGATTTCATCAAGACTAAAAACCGAACGAAAGATCACCAAATGTCCAGAACTGCTGATGGGTAAAAATTCGGCCAAGCCTTGGACTATCCCCAAAATAAGCGCGTGCCACCAAGCCATCGGATTCGCCTCCACAAATGTTTCAATGCTTCAATCCAATATTGTTCGCCACAGCCTGCAATGTACCTTTTTTGGGATTAAAGATTAATGGAATAAAAGGCCAGGCAGCCAGAATGGAAAAGAGGTTGAAAGCTGTATGGGCGTTGGCTACTTGACGCGCAATATCGGCAGCAGTCCATGCCATTAAACCTGCAAAGGGTTCCAGCCATGGATAGATCAGTATTACCCCCGCACTGTTATAAACCAGATGAAAGATGGCTACAGTCTTGGCTGCTTTACCGGTGCCGACCGCCGCCAGCATGGCAGTAACACACGTCCCTACATTGCTCCCTAAGGCGACCGCAATGGCAATCACTGGCGGCACAACCTGCAAGCGCACCATTACCAACAGCGTGGCTACCACCAGGCTGCTGCTTTGAAGCGCGGCAGCCCCCACTGCGCCAAACAAGATGGCCAGCAAAGGTTTTTCGCACATCGCCATGAGCATGATTCTGAAAAGCGGGTGTTCCGCGATCGGGGCCGCTGCCACAGACATGATTTTCATTCCAGCCATCAATAGACCAAGACTGGATGCAAGGGCGGCCAGGCGCTTCTTTTTGCAGACCGCAAATATGAAAGCAGTTATGAAACAAAATACTTCAAGCGGGGGTAGATTACTGGCCAAAATTTGCGGGATTAGAGTACTGCCAAGATTCGCTCCCATGGTAATATAAATAGCACTCGTCAGTGGACAGAGTCCTGCTTCAACCATGCCAACGGTTACGGACGTTATCAGACTGCTGCTTTGCATCAGGCAGGTCGCCACTGTCCCGCTCAAAATGGCCTGCCAGGAAGAACCGGCGGCTTTGGATAAATGTTTGGCAATGCGGTTAGCGCTGAACTGGCGCAAAGACCATACCAGCAATTTCATGCCGGCAAAGAAAAGAAAACCACCAAAAACAAAGCTCAGCAGTGCCCGCATCACAATACCTCCCCGCCATGATCTAGTCTACGCGGAAAGGCGACAGGTATTCCGCTCTCACTTAATCGCGCAGGATTAGGTTTCCGGGGTTCCAGCGCTGATCGAGAAAATCATTGGGATCCGTTGAATGAAGACGTTCAATGACGTCCCCTTCGGCTGTTTTCCTCACCGAAAACGTCCTCCCTGCGGCATTGATCAGGTGTGTTGGCTGAATCTCCTCCTCATCCTGAAAGATCACTTCCCAAGGGACGATTGTATAGAGAATCATTGTAATCCTCCTTGCGATTCCTCCGCTAACCGGATTAGCTCTTCCAGCTTTGCGACGGCGGTGCCCAGTCCCCCGACTTCGTCAATCAAGCCTTCGTTCATAGCTTCACGCCCCATCAGAATGGATCCGACATCTCGGACAAGGTCTCCGGTACGAAACATCAACTCTTTATATCTCTGCTCCGAAATCGCGGAATGCCTGGTGATGAAGCGCACAATCCGATCCTGCATTTTCTCCATATACTCAAAAGTCTGCGGGATGCCGATGATCATACCGCCACTTAACCTTAAGGGATGAATGGTCATCGTGGCGGTCTCGGCCGCGATTGAATAGCGACATGCCAACGCAATTGGAAGGCCGATCGAATGCCCGCCTCCCAACACCAACGAAACTGTAGGTTTACGCATGCTTTCCAGCATCTCCGCAATGGCCAGCCCTGCCTCGACATCGCCGCCCACTGTGTTTAGGATGACAAGCAGTCCCTTGATTTTTGGATTTTGCTCAACAGCCACTAATTGTGGAATAATGTGTTCATATTTGGTGGTTTTGTTTTTGGGAGGCAGCACCATATGACCCTCAATTTGTCCGATAATATTGATGGTATGGATGCTAATCTCCGGCTGCTGATCGGCAACATCTGTCTGGCCGAATTGGCGTATATTCTTGGCAACTTGCCTTTTATCTTCCTGGTATTCTTTGCCATGCACGGGCTGAGTCAATTGCGATCTTCCTCCCATAAAAATGCCATTGGCGCATGTAGCGGCCGGTATACCGGCCGCGTCATTACACTCACGCCACTTCAATGTACGAATGTGGGTATTTCTTCCTTTGCATCCGGCTGCTGATGCATATTAGCTGCGTTCGGAATCAAACGTGGAAATTCATATGGTTTGGCAACCTTTGTCAGAGTCAATCCTGATAGAGCACCCACAATGCTGTTCGTAAGAATTACGCTGCCAGCTGTCCGCAGGGCATTGCGCTGGAAGACACCGGTGCGGCGCATGCCGGCCACTCCCAAGGTCAGGATCCCTACTCCCGCACCCATAATTGCTCCGGCTAATAACCCATGTTGCGGCTTTTTGCCAGCTGTGGCCGCTGCAATTCCTGTACCTACTAAAGCCCCTACGATTGTCTCCGCCGCCAGCGTGCCAACATTACGCTTAACCGCACCTTTACGCGGGTTCATAATCGTTCTGGGAGAAAGCTGCGGTTTTCCAAAAACGGCCCGACGCGCAATTTCCGAATTTCGGAGGTTGGAAAAGCCTGCGCGAACAAACACTGAATCCAACAACGACTTTAGCGCTGTTCCCGCCATTCCAACTAAGGCACCGCTAAATAACCAGTTTTGTGTCATCCGTCCGGCATAATAACGCAAATCTTGATATCGGTTCATTTCAATAACACACCTCCCTGTATATCGTTTCGTTCAATGCGCTTTGAAATATTAGTCTTCCAAAACCTGTTTTGGAGAACCGTGGCAATTATGAAAATACCTTCTTGCCAAAACAAAAGCACCAGCCGATGCCAGTGCTTCACGTACAAAATGCGATTATGTTTTTCAAGGGTTGCGCTCGTCGCGCACACGCTCTCGCGCTGCTTAGTTTGCAGGTTCGTCACCCAGCAAAGCTTTGCGGGAGAGGTTAATTCGGCCCTGCCGGTCAATTTCGATGACCTTAACCCGGATTGGGTCACCAGACCTGACGATATCTTCCACCTTTTCCACTCGGTTCCGATCCAGCTGAGAAATGTGCACCAATCCTTCTTTGCCAGGAAGGATTTCTACAAATGCGCCAAAATTCATCAGCCTGGTCACTTTACCGTCATACACTTCACCGACTTCCGGATCTTTGGTGAGACTCTTGATGATATTCATGGCGTTTTCGCCGGCAGTGCGATCGACTGCCCCGATGAAGACCCGTCCATCATCCTGAATATCAATGGTAACACCAGTCTCATCAATGATCTTGCGGATGGTTTTGCCACCCGGTCCAATGACGTCTCGGATTTTGTCGGGATCAATCTCCATGGTAAGCATTCTGGGCGCATATGGCGAAATGTCAGCACGCGGCTTGGAAATCGTCTCCATCATCCTTTCCAGGATAAAAAGGCGTCCCTGTCTGGCTTGTTCCAAAGCCTGCTCCAAAATGGCTCGATTAATACCCTTCACCTTGATATCCATTTGGATAGCTGTAATGCCACTGTCTGTCCCAGCGACTTTGAAGTCCATGTCGCCAAGCGCATCTTCCATTCCCTGAATATCGGTGAGGATCGCAAAGTCATCACCATATTTGACAAGTCCCATAGCTACTCCGGCTACCGGCTTTTTAATTGGTACACCGGCGTCCATCAGGGACAATGTGCTTCCACAAATGCTAGCCTGCGAAGTGGATCCGTTGGATTCCAGAACCTCGGATACCACACGAATGGTGTACGGGAATTCTTCTTCTGGCGGAATCATCGGTAGCAGCGCCTTTTCAGCCAGCGCGCCATGTCCGATTTCCCGTCTTCCTGGACTACGCATCGGCCGGACTTCACCAACGCTGAAAGCGGGGAAATTGTAATGATGGATATAGCGTTTCGACGCGGCTTCGCCAATTCCGTCCAGGATTTGTTCATCACTGATCGCTCCCAGAGTCGCGACTGAAAGCACCTGTGTCTGGCCGCGGGTAAACAGTCCCGAGCCATGCACGCGAGGCAGAATGCCTACCTCACAGCTGATTTTCCGAATTTCATCCAGTTTTCTGCCATCCGGCCTGGTACGCTCAATGGTAATCATTTTGCGGACTTCTTCTTTGATGATCTTATCAAGCATATCGCGGATCAGCGGTTCACTAGTGGTAAAGTCTTCGGCCATCTCTTCCGCAAATTGCTGCAGGATATCTTCTTTGGCTTTAGCGATCGCCGCTTCCCGATCCTGCTTATTACTGCCGCGGACGGCTGCTGCTAATAAGGCTGTGGCCTTTTTACGAACAGAAGCCTCGATTTCCTCCGGAATTTCTGTAACAGCAAATTGGAATTTTTCTTTGCCGACTTCGGCCTGCATTTTCTCCTGGAAAGCGACAGTTTCTTTAATAGCCTCGTGCCCGAATAAGATCGCTTCCAGCATATCATGCTCGGAGACTTCCTTGGCACCGGCTTCCACCATCATTACGGCATCTTTGGTGCCGGCAACCAGCAGGTCAATGTCGCTGGCAGCCGCCTGACTCACCGTCGGGTTAATGATGAATTGGCCATCGACTCTGCCGATGTGCACTCCACCGATCGGACCGTAAAACGGAACCTCCGAAAGTGTTAGGGCCGCCGAGGCACCAATCATGGCTGCAATATCAGGCTCGTTATCTTTGTCCACCGAGAGAACGGTGGCCACAACCTGCACATCGTTGCGGAATCCTTCCGGAAATAGCGGCCGGATGGCCCGATCAATGCCTCGACCAGCCAAAGTCGCACTTTCTGCCGGGCGACCTTCCCGTTTAATGAACCCTCCGGGAATCTTTCCCACTGAGTATAGTCTTTCTTCATAATCAACAAGTAGCGGGAAGAAATCGATTCCCTGACGTGGCTGAGCTGCCATTGTAGCTGTCACTAATACCACGGTATCGCCGTAGCGTACTAAAACCGCATTACTAGCTTGCTTTGCCAGCTTACCGTTTTCTATCACCAAAGGCCTGCCGCCTAAATTCATCTGCCATTGTGACATGACATTAATACCTCCTTTGCAGTATTTATTGTGTCACTTCGACAAAAATAAAAGCGGTTTGACCGCTTTTATTTGAACGCAAATTACCTACGCAATCCGAGACGGGCTACGATCGCACGGTAACGCTCAATATCTTTTTGCTGCAGGTAATTGAGCAAACCGCGCCGCTTACCAACCATTTTGAGCAGCCCTCTTCTGGAGTGATGGTCCTTTTTGTGAATTTTCAGATGCTCAGTAAGTTCATTGATTCTTTCAGTCAAAATTGCGATCTGAACCTCAGGAGAACCGGTGTCATTGTCATGACGACGATGGTCATTGATAATCTGCTGCTTTTGTTCGGGTTGAATCATACTTTGTCACCTCCTCTTTCAATTTATCCCCACATGCCCAGAAAGCCGTCGAGGAGTGTCGGTATTCCGAGCGAGTGGTTCAATAACGGTTGGCCGGTAGCTTTTGGCTATGCAGGCAACCGCTAAAAATAAACATATATCAGGCTATTTGCCGATTACGGTAATCACCAGTCGGCCATGCGTCAAATCCTTTGCCACAATATCAAAGACTCTGCCACTTCTGGAGATATATCCACGAAAGCGGGTGGCAGTGGGAATGCGACCGGGGATGTGGCTAGCCGCGCTAATAATTTCCGCCACCGTAATTCCGCTTTGCCGTTCCTCCCGTAGCCTTTTGACTGCATGTTCGGTTACAATAACGCGCATCTTCAGAGGCCGCCCTTGCCATCGCCGTCCATTCCGTTTCCAATTCCGCCGCCCATTCCGTTGATGTTGACGTTTGAACTGTTCTGTTCAAATTCATTTAATAAGGCAAACAAGGCATCATGGAATGCTTGGGTTTCAGCGTCAGGAGCACCGGAACGCGCAAATTGCAGACATAGTTCAGCCTGGAGTCTTCTAAATTCCTCGCTCATACAAATGAGCGTAATCCGATTCACAACAGTGGAAAGATCCGCATCTGTCGTAAGGGAGGAATTAGCCAGTTTTCGCACGCCCCTTTCGATTCTAACGCCTTAGCGGCGGCGCTGGTAACCAAGATGAACGTTGATATCGCTGACTCGCATAATTCTACCACAAAACCTCAGAATTGTAAATGAGAGCAGCTTTTGCGCGTGCGGCGCAGAGATCACTACTAATTTGACGGGTTAAGGCATCGGCACTATTGAATTTTTCTTCCGGCCTGATAAAGGCAGCGAACCGCACCTGTAATTGTCTGCCATACAAATCTCCGGAAAAGTTCGGCAGATAGATTTCTATGGTACAGTCTGCCCCATCAAAAGTAGGTTTTACACCTACATTCGTGACAGAAAGACGGCGCTTGTCTTCCCAGATTACCTCGGTCAAGTAGACTCCTCTGCGTGGCATTAGTTTCCCAACCGGCGGAATGATGTTGGCAGTCGGGTAACCCAATTTGTGACCGCGTCCAAATCCTTGGACCACTTTGCCATCTATGGCATAATGCCTGTTCAGCATGACATTAGCACTTTCAATCCGACCAGCGGCAATTAATTCCCGGATCGCGGTACTGCTGATAATGTTACCATCACTTTCTACCAGATCGGCAATAATCACCGGCTCAATGCCATGCTGGCGTAGCACTTCCGGCCGCCTCGCAGGATTGAGACGATCATGCCCGAAATGAAAGTTCTGGCCAAAAACCAGATTGATAGCACCGGTTTTGGCTTTCAAAATGCCGCTGATAAACTCTTCCGCCCGCAATCCGGCCAGCTCTGCACTAAAAGGAATCGCCATGAGAATGTCAGGGTTTAAGTCCTTAATTAGCTGGATTTTCTCGTCAGCAGTCGTCAGAAGCTGCGGAGAACGCTTTCTGCTGGTAATATCTTGAGGATGATTAATGAAAGTAACGATAACAGACGGCACCGTCTTTTCAGATGCAATTTGCACAGCTTGCCGGATTACATTGACATGCCCGCGATGGACGCCGTCAAAGGTTCCAATTGCAACCACTGCACTGCCTGGTTCTGGCAAATCATAAAATGAAGTAAAATAATCCACCACAATTCATTCCCCCGGAGCTGAAAAAACACAGATTGGACTGGCTGTTGTAACGCTGTCTGGTCCGATTCTTCGGCCTTCAGCGACTGCCAGAATTATGCCGTTCGCATCCTGCAAACGGCATAGGCCATTGATAAGCTCGTCGATTGGTACAGTATTCCCGCACAGGACGCGCCTGGATAAGTCTGCGTTCACACGGACGGCAGGCAGGTGGGCCAATGCTTCATTAATGCCAATGAGATGCGTGGCGGCGCTTTGGGGCGCGTTACGCAGCAAATCCAGCGGCACGGCATCAGCAATCCGGAAGATCCCGGAACGTTCGCGGACCAGATGCGTCATGTGGGCATAACAATTAAGTTTTATGCCAATATCATGGCAGAGCGTTCTAATGTAAGTACCGGCAGAACAAGTTGCCCGAATGCTGATTCGGGCACGGGGTCCCAAATAATCAGCATCAGTCTGATCCAACAACTCAATGCTGTCTATTTTAATGGGTCGGGGTTTCCGTTCAATGCTAATGCCTTTGCGGGCCGCTTCATAGAGTTTTTGGCCGCCAATTTTAATCGCCGAATACATGGGTGGAATTTGCTCCGTACAGCCCAAAAAGCCGTCTAAAACTGACTGCAATTCTGAACGGCTAATACTAAAAGAATCGCGAACCATTGTCTTTTGGCCGCTGCTATCCTGAGTGTCCGTAGCGCTGCCCAATTCAAGCTGGGCGCAATAGATCTTAGGCCATTGCTCCAGGTATTGCAGTGCCCGGGTCGCCGAACCGACCGCAACCACCAATACTCCCTGCGCGTCGGGATCAAGCGTTCCACCGTGACCAACTCTTTTGATCTGCACGATGCGCCGGATGACTGACACTACATCATGCGAGGTCATTCCGGCAGACTTGTTAATATTAAAGAAACCCTGCACCAACTAAGCATCCTTTCAGGATTGCATCCATTTGGCAGTATACGTTAAGAATTTGCGCCTGGCAACAGGCAAAGAACCGGCCAATGTGCAGCCAGCTGCCCGCGGATGGCCGCCCCCGCCAAAATGCGCGGCCAACTTACTGACGTCCCAATTGGAATTGGAGCGAACACTGACCCTAACGTCGTTGTGTTCGGTTTCTTTAAAGAGCACCCCTATTTCGGCACCCTCTACCTGACGGCAGTAGTTTACAAAGCCCTCTGTTTCCTCTAGATCAGTCCCAAACTTTTTTAACTGTGTCTGAGTCACTTCCATCCACGCAACTTTACCGTCCGCACTTAGCTGCATGCGCTCCAGTGCTTTCCCCAAGAGTTTAATCGTGCCAAACTTTTTGCGTTCATTGACGATTTCGGCTACTTGTCCCATATCGAGACCGCCAATTTCGGCCAATTCTCCAGCAAGATTCAAAGAATAAGGACGCGTATTAGAATACTTAAAAAAGCCTGTGTCGGTCGCAATTGCAATATATAAGGCCAGGGCTATGCGTGGCGAAATCGGTCTGTTGAGCGCTTTAATCAGTCGATAAACCAGCTCTCCGGTTGCGGCAGCTTCCGCCTCTACCAGATTAATGCGCCCAAACATACTATTACTACAATGATGATCAATATTAAGATCAATGTCTGTATCGATCGCCGCCAAAGCTAACCGGGCTGGAACAGCACAATCCAAAGCAATAACTGTTGTTTTTTCTGATATATACAGCGGCGGCCTGCCAAAACGATCCGCCCCCGGAATGATAGAGTACATGGCGGGCAATTCAACGTCTGAAACCCACTTTACTTTCTTCCCCATATCTTCAAGAGCCAAACCAAGGGCGCAGACCGAACCCAGGCAATCGCCATCAGGATTGACGTGCCCAGTCAACAAAAACTCATCGTTATTGCTGATTAGTGAGATAGCTTCCTGAAAAGAGCCAGTCAATGATGGTCCCCCTCTTCGGAGATTTGATCAATTAATTTTGTCAGGCGCACACCACGCTCAATAGACTTATCAACTGCAAAACTGATCTCTGGTGTGTAGCGCAGTCTGATTCTACGTCCAAGCTCAGTGCGCATATAGCCTTTGGCACTTTCCAGACCTTGAATTGTCTGGCGTTCAGCCTCTTCATCCCCGAACGGACTCACATAAATCTTAGCATGCCTAAAATCGGGAGATACCTCCACATCGGTAACAGTAACAAAGCCAATCCTGGGATCTTTGATTTCCTTCTGTAACATATTGCTGACTTCTACTTTATACAGCTCTTTGATACGTTCCAGACGAAGCTTTGGCATCTTCTTACCTCTTTACTTCTTCCATAATGAACGCCTCGATGACATCGCCCTCTTTAATATCCTGGAATTTTTCGAGGCCAATGCCACATTCGTAACCTTGAGCTACTTCGCGGGCATCATCTTTGAATCGTCTCAGAGAATCAATCTTGCCTTCATGCATGACGACATTATCGCGTAGTACACGGACATCCGCTGTTCTGAGAATACGGCCCTCGGTAACATAACTACCGGCAATGAGGCCAATTTTGGGAACCCTGAAGGTCTGCCGTACCTCAGCTTTGCCAATCACTGTTTCTTTAAATTCAGGCGTCAGCATACCTTCTAGAGCCGCTCTGACATCATTGATGGCATCATAAATAACGCGATACATCCGGATATCGACTGTTTCTTTTTCGGCGGTTCTCTTGGCCATAGGATCCGGCCGGACGTTGAAGGCGATAATAATCGCGTTTGAAGCGGCAGCCAGCATCACGTCAGTTTCAGTGACCGCACCAACACCGCTATGAATCACATTGACCCGGACTTCCTCGTTTTCCAGACGGTTTAATGAAGGTTCTAATGCCTCTATTGAACCGCGGACATCCGCTTTGATAACAATATTCAGGTCTTTCAATTCACCGCCCTGAATCTTGGAGAAGAGGTCTTCCAATGATACACGGCTGGATTGATGCAGTTCGGTTTCGCGTTTCTTTTGGCTGCGGCTTTCCGCCAATTGACGGGCTACTTTTTCATCGTCAACTGCGTATAAGGTGTCTCCAGCCTCCGGCAGTTCTGCCAGGCCAACTACTTCTACTGGCGCTGACGGACCGGCTTTTTTGACGCGTTTGCCCTTGTCATTATTAAGCAAGCGCACCCGGCCAAAAACTGAACCAACGAGGATGACATCTCCGACAAAGAGTGTCCCTTTTTGAATCAGTACAGTTGCTACCGGGCCTCTACCTTTATCAAGCTTGGCTTCGATCACGGTACCGATGGCGCTGCGATTGGGATTAGCCTTTAAATCCTGCATTTCGGAAACCAGCAATACCATTTCCAATAGGTTGTCGATACCTTCACCGGTGGCAGCGGAAACGGGAACCATAATGCTATCTCCGCCCCACTCTTCTGCAACCAAGCCGTATTCAGTCAGTTCCTGCTTGACTCTGTCCGGGTTGGCATCCGGTTTGTCAATTTTATTAATGGCCACGATCATCGGTATCTGAGCGGCTTTAACATGGTTGATGGCCTCGACTGTCTGTGGCATCACACCATCATCGGCGGCGACTACCAGAATAACAATGTCCGTTATTTGGGCACCGCGGGCGCGCATGGCGGTAAAAGCCTCGTGACCCGGTGTGTCAAGAAATGTAATCCGTTTGGAGCGGACTTCCACCTGATACGCTCCAATATGCTGCGTGATACCTCCGGCTTCCTGGGAGGTGACATGCGTTTCCCGGATGCGGTCGAGCAGAGACGTTTTTCCATGATCAACATGTCCCATTACAGTGACAACCGGGGAACGGGGCATTACATCTTCTTCAGAGTCTTCAATTTCTTCCAAGGTCTGTTCTTCTAAAGTCGGGCCTTCCGGCACAACTTCAACCCCGAATTCATTGCCAATAATCTGAGCGGTTTCAAAATCGATGTCCTGGTTAATAGAGGACATTACTCCCATAGCCATCAGCTTTTTGATCACTTCGGAAGCTGCCAATTCCATTGCGGCCGCCAAATCTTTGACAGAAATGACCGGGCCAATCATCAACTTCTCTACATTAGACTGAACAGGCTTCCGGACTCCTCCGCCGCCGCGCTGCCCCGTAGGACGTTGCCGGCGGAATCCGCCGCCTCTTTGAGCAGCATTATTAGGCCGCTGACCACCTGCCGCCGCTGGCGCAGGCCTTCCTCCCGGCCGATTGGATGGCGGTGCCTGACTTCTCCTGACTTCCCCAGGCTTGCCACTGGTTCTGTTGTCCGGTCTGCTGTCCGGCCTGTTAACGGGCCGGCTATCCGGGCGGTGATGGTGCTGTGACTGCTGATTCTGAGCAGGAGCGCTACTCGGCTCCCGACGTTGCTGTCCCGGCTGTCCGGGCCGATTTTGGGGAGCACGTCCGCCTTGTCCTGGTGGCGCTGACTGCCGGGCAGCCGGTGCTCCTCCCGCCTGAGGCGGTATAGTTCCAGATGGCGGTGGCGTCCCGGGACGCTGTACTTCCTTATTCTGGCGTGGCCCGTTCCATTGCTGCTGCTGTTGTGGCCTTGGTGCCGCAGAACCCTGCCTTGGAGCTGGGCTGCCGGTCGGTGTCTGCGCCGCAGGTCTTCCTGAAACGCCGCCGCCGCCACGGTTATCAGTTGTTGGACGCGTCTCTCGACGCGCTTCTGTGCGGGCATCCGGGCGAACCGGCGTACGTGCGTCCGACCGAACCGGGGGACGGGCGTCTGAGCGCATTCCCGGCTGTCCAGACGTAGCAGGCCTACGCTCGGGAACATTGCTATTTCTATCTTGGCTGGCAGGGATAGGCTGTTTTTTTCCAGCATCTGCTGCTGTTAGGGCAGGTGCAATCGACGCCTTCGATGCAGCGGGTTTCTTTTCGGGTTCCGGCGCCTTGACAGGCGGTTCTTGGTCAGGACGGAATTTCCGCTTGACGATCGCAGCAACGTGGTCTTCTACCGTACTCATATGGTTTTTGACATCAGCGCCGAACTCTTGCAGAAACTGCACGATCTCTTTGCTCGGGATATCTAGTTCCTTTGAGAGTTCGAAAACGCGTTTTTTGGTCATTGAAACACCCCCATGTTCTTCGCTCCTCAGACCTCCGTCGTTGCCTTCAGAGCCTCTATCGCCGCTCGCGCAAAACCATTATCTAAAAAAGCAATACAGGAACGTGGCGAGCGGCCAATGGCATTGCCTAATTCTAATTTTAGACCGGCATTAAAGACCGGAATATTGTTTTTCAGGCATAGTTCCATGAATTTGGCAGATGTCCCAGCGGAAGCATCCAAAGCCACCAGCACCAGACAGGCCTTTTTCCGGTTAATTACCTGCTCAGTCGCTGTTTCGCCCGAAGCAATTTTACCAGCCTTTTGCGCAAAACCCAGGATCGTAATCAGTTTATTCATGTTCGACAGGCAGCTTCTGGATCGCCTGGCGCAGGCTATCGAGTACCGCTTCCGGGACTCGCAGTTCCAAGGCCCGCTCAAAACGGCCACTTTTAACCGCCTGTTCCAAGCATTCCACCTGAGGGCAGATATAAGCGCCACGCCCGGCTTTTTTTCCGGTCGGATCAAAAACAGCTTCGCCATCTGGAGTGCGAACAATGCGGTAAAGCTGCTTTTTGGGCAATACTTGTTTGCAGCCCAGACAGCTTCGTTGAGGAACTTTGCGCATTTTAGGCATTGCGACACCTCCGACTGGTGGTCTGTAGCAATCTACTGGTTGCCGTAATCATCGTCCTCCAAGTACTCGAATTTCTCCCGGCGCTTTTTGTCCTTTTTGCGTACTTTTTTGCGCATACGGGTTTCATCTTCATCTGTTTCCAAATGAATGGCACTCTTTTCCGACTTGGGCTGCGCAGCCTGAGCAGCGTCTGCCGGATCATGATAGTCGCCCGCCTCGTCCCCGGGTAGCGGCTGAAATTCCTCTGCATCCGCATCAGCCCATTCCGCAGGCAGATCTCCTTCAGGCTGGAACTCGCCGTCTGCGTCAACATCGGCAGCATCTACCGATTCCTGAGCCTCATTTTCCGCAATTTCCAACAATCGGGCTTGTTCTTCTTCGAACGCAATCCGATCAATCTCGGCTGCCTGGCTTTCACTCTTAATATCAATCTTCCATCCAGTCAGCTTGGCAGCTAAACGTGCATTTTGCCCTTCTCTGCCAATCGCCAGCGAAAGCAGATTGTCTGGCACAATCACCATCGAGGACTTGCGGTCTTCAGCCAGACGTACTTCTGTAACTTTAGCAGGGCTCAAAGCATTGGCAATCAAAATTCTGGGATCCGGATCCCAGGAAATAATATCGATTTTTTCGCCGCGGAGCTCTCTGACAATATTCTGAACGCGCGATCCTCGCGCGCCCACGCATGAACCGACCGGGTCCACGTTTTCTTCCCGGCTCCACACGGTAACCTTAGACCGTGCGCCTGCTTCACGCGCGATCGACTTAATTTCAACGATACCATCATGAATTTCCGGAACTTCCAGCTCAAACAGGCGTTTCAAAAGCCCGGGATGGGTTCGGGAAACAAAGATCTGTGGACCTTTGGTCGTCTTTCTGACTTCCACAATATAGACTTTCAGCCGTAACCCCTGTTCATAATGCTCGCCGGTGACCTGCTCATTCTGTGTCAGAATAGCGTCCGCTTTGCCTAAATCCAGCAGAACATTGCGCTGTTCAAAGCGCTGCACAATACCAGTAACAATGTCACCCTCACGGTTGACATATTCTTCGTAAATCAGAATTCTCTCTGCTTCTCTAATACGCTGCACAACCACTTGCTTAGCGGTTTGAGCGGCGATCCGACCAAACTCGCGGGGCTGAATTTCCTGTTCAGCAACATCGCCAACACTGTAGTGCGGGTCCAATTTTTGCGCTTCTTCTAAAGAACATTGTGTTTGGGGATCCTCGACTTCCCCAACAATATTCTTGTAGCCATAAACATGCATCGCGCCAGTGTCAGGCTCCATCTGAACCCGAATATTGCTGACATCTTTCTGGTCTTTCTTATATGCTGAAACAAGAGCTGATTCAATGGCTTCAATTAGTATATGCCGTGGAATTCCCTTTTCTTTCTCAACTTGTTGAAGAGCAGCCATAAACTCTTCATTCATGTCGGTACCTCCTCTGCCAACAATGGCGCCTCTCAAAAATCAAAATCGGGTTTAAGTTTGGCTTGCGTAACTAATATGCGCGGGATAACCTGCTGGACTCCATCTATGACAACAACAAGATCCTGATTTTCCAGTCCAGCGAGCCGACCTTTGATGACTCGTTTTCCCTCCAAGACTTCTTTAAGCCTTATTTCTACCTCTGAGCCGGCAAAGCGAGTGAAGTCGCTATCTTTCCGCAATGGACGTTCCGGACCAGGGGAGGAAACCTCTAGATAATAACGTTCCTTGATCGGATCAATTACATCCAACTCATTACCAAAAGGTTCACTGAATTTCTCACAGTCTGTCAGACCGACGCCGCCAGGTTTGTCGATCGATACTCGGAGAATGCGATCCGAACCGGATCTGACCATTTCAATGTCGACCAGTTCCAAGCCTTGCTGCTCAGCAATCTTACTGGCGATTGGCTCCAGAGCGTCGAAAAGTTTGGGCATTGTTTTCCTCCTCAAGGTCTACGGGTACAAATATCCCACAAGACGAAAGAGTGGGCACGCCCACTCTTTACTAAACAACCCGCTCATAGTATAACATACATTTCTTTTCCTGACAAGGCTACCGCGGCTTGTGTTGTCAGCGAATGGCTGCAGCCTGGTTCCTGAGGTTCCTAAGTTGCGTAGTCGTTCACCGTTCTGTTCCCTTCACGGCAAATGCCACTTGTACATTAGCTTTATATTCGGTCAGGTCGCCATCTTGTACACCAGCGGTCATGTTCAGCACTTCTACCCCGGTGATGTTATCTACCGTGCTGGAAGCTGACTTAACCGCATTCTTGACAGCATCTTCCCAACTTGCATTGGATTCTCCCAACAACTCAATAATCTTTACAACGGTCACTCTCGAATAGACCTCCTCAACGACATTATTCCACGCACAAAGAAACGTTAGTGACCAGGCGGGCGCGATCCGAAGGAATGGCATCCGGCCTGGCCAAAAGCCAGACTGCCAGCGCCAGTAAAACAGCGATAGCTGTCAGGATAATCCACCGCTTCTTTAAGAAATCCCATAGCAGCACTGTCACCTGCTCAACCGTCCTTTTGCTGTGTTCTTGTTTCTATTATGCGTCTGGACCGATTGTATCATGCAAGCGACCGCGACTCTTATTCCCGCAAAAATTCGTTCAATAGTTGCAGGGCACGCTTTTCAATACGGCAGACTTGTACTTGCGATGTCCCAATGTCTGCGGCAATCTCAGTCTGCGTTTTTTCCTCGAAGTATCTAAGATGCAACACCTTTCGAAATTTCTCGGGGAGTTCTGCCAACGCCTCCTGCAAAGCGTAATGCTCCAGCCAGTTGCCTTCTTCCTGAGACGGTATTCGTTCCTCCAGCAGCATCGGATCGCCTTCGTTTTCATGCAATGCCAGACTGAGCGACTGCACTGGCTGGGAGGCTTCCAGGGCCGTAGCGACTTCATCGACTGTTACACCCATGGCAGATGCGATTTCCGGCACAGTGGGATCCCTACCCAGCTGTTGTGCCAGATTAGCCGCGCTATGCTGGACTTTGCCGGCGCATTCTTTCAGAGAGCGGCCCAACTTAATAGCGCCGTCCTCGCGCAAGAACTGTCTAATTTCACCGATAATCAGCGGAACGGCATATGTCGAAAACCTGACCCCCAAATTCAAGTCAAATCGATCCACCGCTTTTAGCAAACCGACGCACCCAATTTGAAACAGATCATCCGGCTCGGCGCGTCCACCAAAACGCCCAATGATGCTCATCACAAGCTTGAGGTTGCTTTCAATCAGCGTCTGGCGGGAAGCTGCGTCGCCATTTTGAGCTTTCTCGATCAGATCATGAACGCTGTCATCATCCAAGAGCGGCACGGCTGGCAAATTGATGGCGGCTCGTTCGACATAATTGGAATTCATCAGGCAGTCCCCGTTTCCGGGCGCACTGTTTCAGGATGTTTGGTCATGGTCACGGAAGTGCCCTCTCCTAATGAGGATTCCACATGCAGTGAATCCATGAAGGCCTCCATAAATGTAAACCCCAAGCCATATCTGCCGGGTCTGGTAGTATATTGCACTGCTTTGGCGGCCGCAATGTCCTCGATTCCTTTGCCTTGATCAATAATCTTAACGGTCAGGACGCCGCTTTTAATGTCAGCTTCCAGGGTAACAACGCCTTGAGCGTTTTCGTAACCATGAATAATTGCATTGGAAACAGCTTCCGAAGTGGCGGTGCGTATTTCGTCCAGCTCCGGAAGAGTAAAATCCAACTGCGATGCGAACGCCGAAACGAGGGCCCGGGAGAAACCGACGTTTTCCGGAAGACTCGGAAATTCGACTTTGATATAATTGCTCTCAGCCATTTGTCACACCCCTTTGCTGTAAATCAGCAGGATTCCAATTATCGCAGATGCCGACCAGTTTGGATAATCCGGATAGTTCCATCACGCGGCGGGCCTGAGGACTTGGATTGGCGATAAAGAGTTTGCCGCCACGCTCTTCCAGTTTGCGGTATCTGCCGAGCAGGACGGCCAAACCGGAACTATCGATAAATGGAACCGCGTCACAGATCAGATAGACGTCCCGGATGGTTTCATATTGATCGAGTTTCTCGTCAATCGACGCACGCAGCTGATCAGCATTCGCCATGTCCAGCTCTCCCTGAATGCGCGCGACAATTGCTGTGCCAATTTTTTCCGCGTTGATGATCATGCAGCGCCCTCCCAGTGCATATTATAAGGTAATTTGCATACTACAAGATAATTACTTTCGGCGCTGCCATTTTCTTTCCTGCCCTTCTGCAAAAGCCGCTTCATTTTGCTAAGTTCAGTTAATTTCAATAAAACAGCCGGTGTTTTTCGGCATAAAACCGCAAACACCGGCTTGTCAGTTCCAAGCATATTAATGCATGCTGTGTCCGCTTTCGGATCATGGCTTTTCAGGACAGGACCTTCAGTCCTTGGCAAACAATGTTTTTAATGACTGTCTACTGACTTGTGCGAAAAATTGAAACCCATTGGTCCTGCCGACATCCGTGGTCGCTAGCAGTTCAATTTCCTGGACCGGCTCCCCGTTTAAATGTACTGTCATAGTACCCAACTTTTGCCCCTTTTGAATCGGAGCCTTTAGTTTTGATCCCAAATTAACTGTTTTTGATATTTCAGGCTGTACTCCTCTTCTGTTCGGCAAATAATAGTCGCTTGACGCCGCAGCTGAAATGGTATCTTCCGTTCCCCTGACTACAGGCAGTTTGGCCAGCTCTTCTCCTCCAGATACCACTTTGATAGCTTCCAGACGACCGAAGCCAAAATTCAGCAACCGACTGACTTCTTTGGCCCGGATATCATTAGTCGCCGCCTTCATGACCACCACAATCAGTCGCACATTGTTCCTTTTGGCAGTGGCCGCCAGGCAAAAGCCGGCTTCATTAGTAAAACCGGTTTTCAAACCATCGCAGCCTTGATAAAACCGCACCAGTTTATTAGTGTTTCTCAAAAACGACGCGCCGTTACGCAAATAGTCGATCCATGTGCCTGTCCATTTCAGAATCTCAGAATGCCGAATTAGTTCCCGCGACATGAACGCAACGTCACGCGCAGAAGTTATATTACCCGGTGACGATGGATCATCCTCCGATAAGCCGGTGCAGTTGACAAACTTGGTAGTTTTCATGCCTAATTCCCGAGCCCGTTCATTCATGCGAGCTACAAAAGCATCATGCGATCCTGACAAACGCTCTGCCAAAGCGTAGCTGGCGTCATTCGCCGAAACAATGGCAATGGCTTTGATTAAATCGGCCACCTTCATCTCTTCCCCGGGTTCCAGCCAAATTTGGGAACCGCCCATGGCCGCGGCTTCCGGAGAAACGACAATAGTTTCATCAAGTCGCAGGGCACCTTTTTCGATTTCTTCCATGATCAGCAGCAATGTCATTACTTTGGTGACACTAGCCGGTGACAATGGCACATCGGCTTCCTGCTCATAGAGTACTGCACCCGTAATCGGTTCTAAAAGAATCGCCGAGCGCGCTTCAATTTTCAGTGTTGAATCGGGTTCTGCCGCCATTGCGTTGGCATTTGTCATAGATGAAAATGTTAGCAGGGCAGCAACCAAAAAGATGATCAGCAATCCATGCTTGATCACGCCTATTCCTCCTTTAATGGCGCCACATGTACCCAATGATATGATACGTTCTACCTTTTTCATCGTCCCCTAATAGCCCGGTGATTATGCGAACCATCCGGCGGCCTTACTGCATAACGGACAGCTTAAGTATGGTTCTATCGCTGTGGTCGCCGGCGTAAGATATCATAACTCAGAACTCGTCCGGGCAGGTGATCTCAATTTTGTTGCCGAAAAAATCCCCTTTGCTGACAGTACTGGTTCCATTGTTTGTCCTGTTGTTTGTGACAACAGCCTGCGCTGTTATGTTACTGCTGAATAACGAGGCTGCCGACCATGATGCCCGCGGAATGCTGGCCATTAACAGTACCAGATACCTGCAAAAGCCAGCTGAGTTACTGCGCCGCTTTTTGGGGATGGAAGCCAATATTACCAAGGAAATATTGCATGCTGGTATTCCGGGGTTATCAAGCAGACTGACGGAAGAGGATCGTCCTCCGTCCAAACTGGCGACCTTGTCTACTGTGTGGTTTGAACTCTCTTCCGGAGTTGACAGCAATACGCCAGTAACATTCCTGGCTGCCCAGCTGCCAATGTTTGGGGAAATGTTGCCAGCTATCGCCAGCCAGATCGATTCCGCGAAAAAAAATGCAGGATCCACGTCAGTAGCTGTAACGGCGCCATCCTCAATCACAGCGGTTACTGCATTTTCTGAGCAATCACAACCACAACAACAACAGCCGCAGACCTTACCGGCCGCGGCTGTGGAAGACACAAAGCCTGCTTTGAGGATGGACGAACCTTTGATTCTCGTCCTGCACACCCATACCTCGGAATGCTATCTGCCAACCAGTGGCGAAACGCATTTATTCAACGGAAAGGGCGATATCGTCAAGGTTGGTAATAGACTGGTCGACATTCTCAACAGCAAATACCAGATTCCTACCATACACTGTGATCAGATCCATGATCAGTATCCATGGCATGAGGCATACCAGCGTTCACAGGTTACATTACAGGAATACCTTGCCAAATACCCGTCCATCAAAATTGTTATTGACGTACATCGTGACGGAACGCCAGGTTTGGAGCACTCCACTGTGATCGAAGGTGAACGGACCGCCCGCGTAATGCTGGTCATCGGGACCAATCGCATGGGTCTGGAACACCCTAACTGGGAGAAAAACCTGGCCTTTGCCGAAAAGGTAAAAGCTGAGACAGATCGTTTATATCCTGGTCTGTCCCTCGGTATTATTAAGGCCGATGCGCGCTACAATCAGCATCTCAGCAATCAAGCAATGATCGCCGAAATGGGCGGAGAAAACTGTACCCTGGAAGAAGCGCTGCATGCGGCAGACTACTTCGCCAATGTTATCTCCAATATCGTCAAACAGGAGTCTAGTCCCTGACATAGCCGGTAACCCAGGCTTCGTACTCTCCCCGCGCTGAAGCGCGGCGATCATAATAACGCAGAAAAACATAGGATAAGACAAGCAGTCCGAATCCCCCGATAATGGCCGGCAAAGCTGTCTGCGCCTCCGGATTGATCATGCGGGTTAAATAGTGGCCTGCCGCAATGCCAATCACGAAAAATATCAGAGGAACCATATAACCGAAAAATGCTGCTTTCATTACATGATCGGTCCGCATTTCCAGGATCACTTGCTCACCTGCTTTAGCACCGATCACATTATTGGCTTTGACAACCACATCAGAGCCGGTTACGCCCAACCCACAGGCACCGCAGCGATTACAGCTGACGTGGCGCGTGGTCTTCACCTGAGCAAACTGTCCTTCGGTTGTCACGATAATTCCGATTGTCTCCATTGCTGCCTCCTGAAACTCAAACGCTCACTCTGATATGCCTCATATGCCCCAGGACGATTGCGATGATAATACCCTGGCAACGGCCGCGTGCCAGTCAGCATAAAGTTTCTCCCGTTCGTGCGAATTCATGCGGGGAGAAAAAATCCTGTCGGAATGCCATCCTGCCACGATATCCTTATAATCTTTAAAAACTCCGGCACCCATCCCAGCCATGAAAGCGGCACCTTGGGCAGTGGTTTCCACAAGCGCGGGACGTTCGACGACAATATCAAGAATATCAGCTTGGAACTGCATCAGGAAATTATTGGCGGAAGCGCCTCCATCCACTCGCAGATGTTTGAGAGGCACTCCGGAATCCGCAACCATCACATCAAAGACATCTCTGGATTGATAGGCAATCGCCTCCAGAGCGGAACGAATAATATGTCGGTAATCGGTGCCTTGTGTAATCCCAACAATAGTTCCTCTGGCATCCGCGTCCCAGTAGGGAGCGCCCAGGCCCACAAAGGCGGGAACAAAATAGACGCCGCCGGAATCGGGTACTTCTTTGGCGATGAATTCCGAATCCGCCGCACTGGTGATAATCCGCAGACCATCCCGCAGCCACTTGATTGCCGCGCCAGCGGTGAAAACACTGCCTTCCAGCGCATAAGTAAGTTTGCCGTTTCGGCCCCATGCGACTGTGCTCAGCAGTTTAGACGAAGCGACCGGCTTTTCTCCGGTATTCATCAGGATAAAACAACCTGTGCCATAAGTGTTTTTGGCAGTGCCAGGCTCAAAGCAATTCTGCCCAAATAAAGCCGCCTGCTGATCACCGGCTACGCCGCAAATCGGAATTCCGGCAGGAATAGCCCCGTTTTGAACGGTCTTGCCGAAACATCCGATCGAATCCCGCAGCTCCGGCAAAACGCTTTTCGGAATGCGTAAACACTTGAGTAAGCCGTCGTCCCACTCGCCCCGCAAATTCATCAGCATGGTACGCGAAGCGTTGGAATAGTCGGTGGCGTGCACTTGCCCTCCGGTTAGTTTCCAAATAAGCCAGGAATCCACCGTGCCAAATAAAGCTTTCCCTTGGTTGGCATCGCTGCGGGCAGTGTCATTGTGGTCCAAAATCCATTGCAGCTTAGTTCCGGAAAAATAGGGGTCGATAATCAGGCCTGTCCGCTGCGAGACATCATTAGCCAAACCCATTTTTTTCAACTGCTCGCAGATCGGGGTTGTGCGCCGGCATTGCCAGACAATGGCACGACAATAAGGTTTTCCGGTATCCTTATTCCAAAGCAGCGTCGTTTCGCGCTGATTAGTGATACCCAAAGCGATAATCTGTCGTGCTTCGATGCCCGCCTCCGCGATCGTGTCAGCAATTGCCACCGTAACGCTGCGCCAGATCTCTTCCGGATCATGTTCCACCCAGCCAGGTTCGGGATAATACTGCTTGATTTCCTGATAAGATCTGGCAATCATTTTGCAGGAAGTATCAAAAAGGATCACTGTAGTACCGGTCGTCCCCTGATCAATGGCCAAGATATAAGAATCCATCAAAGCTCACCTCTCAGGATTTCTGATCTGAATTACCTGTATCGGAATTGACCTGATCGCTCTCGATTTTTTGCTGTTTATTGGAGCGCTGTTTGCTTTTAGAAGCTTCTTTAAGACATTCCCGTAACAGATCGCGCACGCGCCCCTTGTGCTGTCCGGCAACTATTTCGGTAAAAGCAAATTGCGTCTTGAGTAGCAAAATATCTCCGTCCCATTGGTAACCGCTGAATTTGGTCCAAGGTTGAAAGCCCACCTTGGCTTCTGTGATTACCTCGCCTTTGCGGCTGGTGTTGTAGTAAAGCCAGCCAAAAGAGGTGATGCCTTCCGGGTAAATGGTATACTTGTTTGGAGATAAAATTACGGCGAGTACATAGAAGACGACTCCTGGAATCAGGGAGGCCACCATCGTGAGACTCGACCAGATACTTCCTTCTTTGCCGCCAAACAATGCCGACAAAACCACGAAAATAGCCAGAAACAGCAGGAAGCTCAGCAAATATGAGCGGCTTTTACCCTTGAGGTAGGCACGCCATTCCCGGCCGGTCGGGCGCCATTCGAAAAGAGGGGTGCTGGCTTTGGAGCGGGCCCTCAGCCTGCCAAAGGTATTGATCAAAAAGGATAAAATGGAGAACATAGTAAAGAGCATTAAATTGGTAAACAGCAGCGCTTGTATGACGCCGACAACATTGTTCATGAATTCCCCTCGCTTCGCAATTTAGTTCAACTAAATTCATTCAACCTTCAGCGTTACTTTCCCTCCAAAAATGCAAAAAAAGCCGCGGGCGCAGTCTGAGCTGAACTCAAACTCGCCTGCGGCTCAAACTACCAGTCGAAATGCTGCAAACTACTTCATATCAGATTGCCTTTATGTTGCTCCAGATTACCGTTGAGAGCTTCGACCAGGATGACATCAATACCGATCTTGATGATTCTCTCCCAGGGTATCACCATGTCTTCACTGCGTGTGAAAATTCGAATCAGCTTTGAAGGTCCAGGTACGACTACCGCCATTATTTGGCCGGTAGACATATCGATCTCAAAATCATTGATCAGGCCGAGCCTGCGCCCGTCACTGATATTTACCACTTCACGCGACCGCAGTTCAGAAGAACGTACCAGCAAGCTGAAGCCTCCCTCCGCAGCAGGACTCTGATTAATTGTATTCCAAATCTTCCTCAGTAGAACGCTAAGACAGCCCGGAAAAGCGTTAGGACAACCCGGACACGAGTCCTTCTCCGTTAATATCCATTTGCGCAGCCGCAGGTTCTTTGGGCAGCCCAGGCAGGGTCATGATGTTACCAGCCAAGGCCACAACAAATCCCGCTCCGGCTGATACTTTTAATTCCCGCACTTTGAGTGTCCAGCCTGTCGGAGCACCTGACAGCGCCGGATTGTCGGACAGGGAATACTGGGTTTTTGCTACGCAGACCGGTAGGTGGCCATAGCCCATGGCGTCAATCTTCTCCAACTGCGTCTCCGCCAGCGGCAATAACTCGACCCCCACTCCGCCATAAAGGCGCTTCGCCAGCGTATCCAAACGACCACTGATGGTTTCACCACCTGAAAACAGCGGGGCAAAATGACTCTCCTTTTCGCAGGCGGTCAGAACTTTCTCTGCTAAATCAAGTCCGCCCTGTCCGCCTTGTGCGACCACTTCCGACACGGCGCTTAGAACACCCAAGCGATTGCATTCTGCAATAATGGCGTCCAATTCCTGCACACTATCGTCGGAAAAACGGTTAATTGCCACCACCGCCGGCACCCCGAAAGCCTTTAAATTATCAAGATGTTTGCGCATATTGGCAAAGCCTCTCTCCAGAGAGTCCAAATTCACGGCGGATAGATTTTTGCGGGATGCGCCACCCTGCAGCTTCAGTGCCCGCACCGATACTACCAGAACCGCCGCCGCAGGCCTAATATTGCCTAACGGGCAAACTATATCAAAAAACTTCTCTGCTCCCAGTTCGGAGGCAAATCCGCCTTCGGTGATTACATAGTCGCTCAGCTTAAGTGCCGTCTTGGTGGCGATGACGGAATTATTGCCGTGAGCAATATTGGCAAAGGGACCGCCATGGATAAAGGCGGGTTGCCCTTCCAGTGTCTGTACCAGATTAGGCTTCAGAGCATCCTTGAGCAGGATGGCCATTGCACCGGCGGCATTTAAGTCACCGGCTGTCACGGGCAGCCCTTTTTTGTTATGAGCGGCGATCATACGACCAAGGCGAAGCTTTAGATCAGCAATACTGCGGCTCAGACATAGCACCGCCATTACTTCGGAAGCGGCTGTGATCTCAAATCCGGATTCCGTCAAAATGCCATTAGTGCGCCCGCCAAGGCCGGTAACGATCTGCCGTAGTTGGCGATCATTGACATCAATGGCGCGTTTCCAGACAATACGGCGTTCATCAATGTCGGACTGATTGCCGGCGGCAATGTGATTATCAATCATGGCCGCCAGCAGATTGTTGGCCATGCCGACCGCATGAATATCACCAGTAAAATGTAGATTAATATCCTCCATCGGAACCACCTGAGAATAGCCGCCGCCAGCAGCGCCACCTTTCATACCAAACGTCGGGCCCAGTGACGGCTCGCGCAGACAACACATCACTTTTTTCCCAAGCTTACCTAATGCCTGGGTCAAACCAACTACCGTAGTGGTCTTGCCCTCGCCCGCCGCAGTAGGCGTCATCGCAGTCACGAAAATCAGTTTGCCATCCGGTTTTGAGCGTAGCCGATCCGCTAAGCCCAAATTCACCTTGGCCTTGTATTTCCCGTAAAGGTCAAGATAGTCGGCGTCAATTTCTACTTTGGAGGCAATTTCCTCAATGTGCTGCATTTTGGCTTCTTGTGAAATCTGAATGTCGCTCTTCATCGTGCACCTCCGGCATGATTTATTATTAGAAACAAAAACCAACCTAAATTCCTCACTTCTTTTCTTTTGTCCCTTTCCCTTCATATTACGATTAATGTTTTTTCGCATCCAATAGAAAAACCGCCCCGTAGGGCGGTCTGCGTTATTCAACGGTGCCGAGAATCAGGGGCGGTTCAGCCACATCGGGTTCCTGCGTGACTTGGAATGCTTCCAAAACACGGGCACGAGCCGCTTCCAATCTGGCATCGCTATTATAATGCAAAGTAGCTAATGAATCGCCTCGATTAACCTTCTGACCAGCTTTTTTGTTGATTACAATCCCAACAGCATAATCGATGGCGTCTTCCTTGCGCTCCCTCCCGGAACCCAAAGCCATACCGGAAAGGCCCAGCGCAAGACTATCAATGGCCTTTACTGTGCCGGAGACAGGTGCCAGAACTTCTTCCAGGCGAGCCGCACTCGGCAACCATTCCGGATGATCAATCACCTTCACATCTCCGCCCTGCTCTTGCACAAGCAGGCGCAGCTTTTCAAAAGCCGTTCCGCTATTCAGTGTCTTTTCCAGTAATAATCGTGCCTCAGCAGGTTCGTGACAGATTCCGCCCAGGACAGCCATTTTCGAGCCCAGTACCAGACATAATTCCCGCAAATCCTCCGGTCCACCGCCAGTAAGAGTCTCAATTGCTTCTCTTACTTCCAGCGCATTGCCAATCGCTCTGCCGAGCGGCTGATCCATGCTGCTAATAATGGCTGCGGTCTTGCGGCCAAATGAATTACCGATATGAACCATGGCTTCGGCAAGGTTCCGGGCTTCAGGTAGTGTACCCATAAAAGCGCCTCGCCCGCATTTAACATCGAGCACAATGGCATCTGCCCCGGCAGCAATCTTTTTGCTCATAATGCTGGCGGCAATCAGTCCGGTTTCTTCCACAGTGGCAGTTTCATCTCTCAAAGCATAAAGTTTCTTGTCGGCCGGTACAAGATTGCCAGTCTGCCCAACAACCGCCAGCCCGACTTTATCAACCTGCCTGACGAAACGGGCGCGATCCATTTCCACAGTCATTCCGGGAATGGACTCTAGTTTATCAAGCGTTCCGCCGGTATGCCCCAAACCTCGCCCCGACATTTTGGCAAATGGCAAGCCAATCGCGGCAATCATAGGGCCGAGGACCAGTGTGGTTTTATCACCAACGCCGCCGGTGCTATGTTTATCAACTTTGATCCCTTTAATGGCACCTAAATCAATGCGGTCTCCGGACTCAACCATCGCTTTGGTGAGGGCCGCCATCTCGGCGCATGATAGTTTATTAAAATAGACCGCCATACACCATGCGGCGGCTTGCGCATCCGAAATACGACCGTCCACATAGCCATTAATAAAATCAACAATCTCTGCCGCAGTATGGGTCCGCCCCATTCTCTTGGCCAGGATAAATTCATATGCACGCATCCTAATCACCCCTTATGATGCTGAAACACATTGGCAAACGATTCGCCGACCGGCCATGGCCCGACACCAAACAATTCCATTATTGTAGCGGCAATATCGCCAAAGCTGTTTCTGGTGCCCAGGTTAACCCCAGGGACTCCAGAGCAATAGGCTAGTAGCGGCACATGTTCGCGCGAATGATCTGTGCTGGGAGTGGTCGGATCAACACCGTGATCGGCGGTGATGATCATTAAATCCCGTGGCGTTAAGGCTTGCTGAATTTTTAGCAACTCCGCATCCACTCGTTCCAAAGCTTGGGCAAATCCCCGATAATCATTGCGATGACCGTAAAGCATGTCAAAATCAATGCAATTCGCAAAAACCAAGCCCCTAAAATCTACCGCCGTACGTTCCAGAATAGCCTGTAAGGTCGCAGCGTTGTCGGTAGTATGATTCGACCCAGTCAGCCCTCTGTTGGCAAAGATGTCGTCGATTTTCCCAATCCCATATACTTCAAACCCGCGGGCACAAAGCCGATCAAGCATGGTTTCCGCGATAGGAGTTAATGAAAAGTCCTTGCGGCGCGCAGTGCGCGCATAATTTCCGGAAGAGCCGGAAAATGGCCGTGCAATAACCCTTCCGACAGCATGTTCGCCAGTCAGCAGCGCTCTCGCCATCGCACTGATTTTATAGAGTTCATCCACCGTGATAACATCTTCGTGGGCCGCGATCTGAAATACACTATCCGCTGAAGTGTAAACAATCGGTTTGCCAGTTTTGACATGCTCATCGCCTAGACGCATGATAATCTCTGTGCCAGAGGCGACCTCATTGCCAATGATCTCGCGGCCGATTACGCTAGTAAATTTGGCAAGTAAATCCTCTGGAAAACCTTTCGGATAAACCGGAAAAGGCTGATCCAGGATGAGCCCGGCAATTTCCCAATGTCCAGTAGTCGTATCCTTCCCGGGGGACCTCTCAGCCATGCGCCCATAGGACGCCACCGGGTTCGCCGTACAAGGCACCCCTTCAATGTCGCCTAAACAACCAAGGCCAAAGCTTTCCAGCACCGGCAAGTTTAAGCCGCCGACCGCCCGAGCAGTATTTCGGATGGTATCGCTGCCGATATCGCCATAGCGCTGTGCATCCGGAAGCTCGCCGATACCTACGCCGTCAAGCACAATTAGAAAAACTCTGTCAATCATCACCGTGTCGACCCCCTCAAATAGCACAAAGGGACGGTTCTTTTGTGTCCCTTGTGTTTTTGACTCCTTTGTGACACAAAAGAACCGTCCCTTTGTGTCACGTCAGGCGCGCGGGTGCGTTTGGTCGTAAACCTTGCGCAGCCTACTACGAGTTAAGTGCGTATAGATCTGTGTCGTGGAAATGTCAGCATGTCCCAGCATTTCCTGAACAGCCCGCAGGTCCGCCCCGTTTTCCAGTAAGTGTGTCGCAAACGAATGTCGTAAAGTATGCGGAGTAATGGTTTTCTCAGTACCCAGACTCTCGGCGTATTTTTTAATAATTTTCCAAAAACCTTGTCTGGTTAAACGCTTTCCATGGTGATTCAGAAAAATCGCTTCGCATCCAGCAGCAGAAACAAGCTCCGGCCTTCCGCGCTTCAGATAATCCTTTAAAACCCGGATGGCCACTGAGCCTAATGGCACAATGCGCTCTTTGGAACCTTTTCCGAGGCACTTTACATAGCCAAATTCGAGATCCACATCTTTGCAGTCCAGACCGGTTAATTCCGATACTCTCAAGCCAGTGGCATATAACATTTCCAGCATGGCCTTGTCGCGCAGACCGGCGACGGTTTTGAGATCTGGAATTGACAACAACTGAGATACTTCATTGGTCGTCAGCACCTGCGGCAATTTTTTCTGTTGCTTCGGAGATTCAAGATTAAGCGTTGGATCGCTGCTTAGCACATTTTCTCGCACGAGAAAATGAAAAAAGGATTTCAATGAAGCGAGATTGCGAGAAACTGACGCTGTGGCAAGCCCCTTTCCCTGAAGGTGCAAAAGGTAGGATATGATTGAGGTTTGAGTAACACTATTGATCGTCATTTTTTTGTTTGCCAAATAGGTAGCATAATTTTTGAGGTCCCTGCCATAAGACTGAATGGTGTTATCTGCCAGCCCTCTTTCCACCGCAAGATATGCAAGGAAATTTTGCAGCAAAGCTTGCATTCTTCCACTCCCTGTCGAACTTACCAAAGTTAAGTCATATTTCGCTGATGTGACGCCTTTTCCTTTTTTAAGTGCACGTTAATCTCTGGGAGTGAATCATAAAAAACAGGCCCAAACGGCCTGTCAGGTGGTCCAGCCTAATGAATAAGCCTTTTTAAAAGTGCAAACCCGACGCCGGCCAGTCCGCAGAATAGCAGAACTCTAAGCACCGGCCACACTTTCCTTTTGAGTCCAGGAAGAGAAATTACGATCAAATCAGTCCCCTCCCCGCTAAATTAATAATTGTTAAAACCTATTAGCAAAGTACCGAATTAATGACATCAGATTAGCCATCTGCCGAACAGCGATAAAAAAGCAGGGCTGATATAAGCTTCAATCAAACTGGCCAGTATCAGGATTATTCCGGAGACCAAAACTGCTCCACCGGTGGCCATCAGATCATGGAGACGGTCCATACCTCGATTTTTGAGACGCCCCCGTACTAAAATGATCGAAAAGTCCAGGCAGGCAACGCTCGAGAGCAACAAGGCAGGCACAATCAAGAAATTCTGGGGTAAAACGGCGACTATGGATAACAGTACTCCCTTGAACACTATCTGGTCCACCAGAAAACCGACTGAAAACCCTATCACAAAGCCCCTTGTAAAAAGAAAAAGCAAAATCAGCGGAGAGCCGATTACTGACAAGCCCAGCACCGTAATTAGCGCCAAGGTCCGAAAGTGGCCAAGCAACGAATTCCGAAGCAAAATTGGAGCAGCAATCGTCTCACGACTATCCATCTTGTCGAAGAAAGCCGCCAAGTACTGCCAAAGTTCGCCGCGTTGACCCGGGTTAAGGATCTTGACAGCCAGCGCGCCGAAGACGATGCCCATGACCAGCATGACTGTAGCCACGATGAAATAAGTGGCATGGTTAGATATGTAATCCCCGATTTGCTGCTTCATTTTAAGCCAAAAAACCACCGGCAACGCCCTCCTATCTGGTACATGCTTACGTGCCGGTGGTCTAAATTATTACATTATTTTAAGTGGGCCTGCGTTGCCTGCGCTTCGCCACCATAGCATTCCTAAAGCAGTCCTTTGGCGCGCGCCATCATTAGGCCGCAGATGGTTTTGGCATCAATGATTTGTCCTTGGGTGATCGCACTAAAAACCTGTTCGACCTCAAGCAGCTCGATTTCTATAAATTCATCTGCATCCTGGGAGGCCTTCGCACCCTGCTGTGGCACTCCCCGGGCGAAAAACAAGGTAATTCCCTCATTGCAAAACCCGGGAGCGGTCACAATCTTGCCGAGCTCAAGCAGTTCAACCGGCTGTAATCCGGTTTCTTCAGATAATTCGCGGGCTGCACATTGTTCGGGCGGTTCGCCACCGTCCAGCTTACCGGCCGGGATTTCAAGCAATTCTCGCCCGATCGGATGCCGGTACTGCCTGACCAGCACCAAACGGCCGTCCTGATTTACTGTCACAATCGCGGCTGCCCCTGGATGTTCCGCGACCACTCTCTGCGCGATGCTGCCATTGGGCGTCCGCACCTGGTCGAGCCGCACATTAATCATGCCGTGAAAGAAATACTCACTGCCAATTAGAGTCTCTCTTAACTCCATCCTTTTGCCTCCTGTGCGGCTAAAATCCCAGCCGCGCCAGCACTCATAAAAAACTCAGGTTCTGCGCGTAGGCCCCGGCCCATCGTCGTAACATTCAGTTGACGGGTTTTCATCAAATCAAGAGTCGCGGTGGCGTCTACCTCAACCAAATGATGTTTTACGGCAATCCCGGCGGCGGTCAGCTGACTATATATAACTATGCTTTTGTCGCCCGAGAGCACTGGTAATGGCACCCTGACTTTGTTTTGGACGATCTCTGCCAGCACAGTCAGTGAATGATGGCTAATACCATAATGCCGCTCCCGCTGATCCCCAAAGCCGATGCGTAGCGGTGCGATCGCTTTTCCGCCCATCAAGGCGACCGCATCGAGCGCCGGACCTTGTTCGATGCCTGAAAATCCATATTTCGTGCCAGTCCCGACAATTCCAGGTCCCATAGCGACAACTGCCACATCGGCATGAAAAACTTTCCGGGCGGCCAGCAAAGCGCTGAAAATATTGACCGCCTCGGCATCCCCGCCAAAAGCATGTCCATATGTAATCGTGTGATCAATCAAACCCTGGCTTTGCAGTTGCCGGACTGTATTACTGAGCGCGATTGGTAGTGCGGCCCAATCCGGCATAATGTAAACGAGTCGAATCTTACAGGAGCTATGTTCTTTGGCCATCAGACATATGGGTGCCAATTGACTATGCAGTTCGGCGACGACCACCGGCATGCCCTCCAGATTGCCCCCGTCCTTTAAGGCTTCATGACCGGCTGCCCCCGGTTCGTCAATAGTCTGGCATTTTAGCTGCCAGGGAGTGTAGCGGAGTTTCATGATGTGCCCGGGACCGTCTAATTCGTGCTGCTCTCTGCCAACGATCAGCTGCACAAAGTGCCGGCCGCCGCTGCCAAGGCCCAGACGAACGGCGGTAGTGTTCAACAAAACCGTCTCCCCGGGTTGCGGGTTCCCCGTTAACTGCGGGTAAACATATGCTTTTTCCATCCGTCCTTCCACTTCTGTCATGATCTCACTGAGCTGATCCCCTTGGGAGATGATCGCGACCACTTTACCAAAGCGCGTCTGCATCATGAATTTCTCTCCCCTTCCTGTTCCCCGGAGTACGCTCTCTTATTGTCTCTCGTATTTCCGATCGTACCATAATTTGCTTCATAAAGTTAGAGCTGCCAGACAAAAGTATGGCAGCTCTGTGTCAACAATTGATCAATTGAGTTTTTTAGTCATTTTCGGTGATGCGGTCTCGATCAACTATTGCAGTCAGACTACTTTTTCCAGATTCAATTGCAGGGAGAGGTATTCTCTAATGCGATCCAATCCTTCTTCAATCCGGTTGATCGAAGTGGCATAGGAGAACCTTACAAAATCAGGCATTCCGAAACCGGATCCCGGGATAACTGCTACATGGGCATGATCCAGCAGGACATCCGCCAGATCATCGCCAGAATTGATGGTTACGCCGCTCAATGTTTTGTGCAGCAACTCTGATATGTTGGCGAAAACGTAGAAAGCCCCTTCCGGTTTGCGACAACTGAATCCGGGAATCTTATTCACGCGCTCCACCATGAGATTACGACGCTTTTCGAACTCGGCTTTCATGGTGCGGAAAGCATCCTGGGAGCCAGTTAAGGCTGTAATACTGGCGTACTGGCCAATGGATGAAGCATTGGAAGTACTATGCCCCTGTAAATTGGACATTAGTTTAATGGCTTCTTTCGGGCCGACCGCGTATCCAATACGCCAGCCGGTCATGGCATAGGTTTTGGACACACCGTTAATCAGGATGGTGCGATCTTGCAGCTCCGGACTAACCTGTGCAATCGAAAAATGGCTGTTGCCATCATAGATTAATTTTTCGTAAATCTCATCAGAAACAATCGTCAAATCGTGTTCGCAGGCCACCTCGGCAATAGCTCTGATTTCGGCTTCGGTATACACAGCGCCGGAAGGATTCGACGGACTGTTCAGCAGCAATACGCGGGTTTTCGGAGTAATGTACTTGCGCAGTGCTTCAGGCTTGATACGGAAGCCATCTTTTTCGGTGCTCGGTACAATGACTGGTACTCCGTCTGCCAATTTGACCTGCTCAACATAGCTCACCCAATACGGTGCGGGAATAAGTACTTCGTCACCAGGAGATAGCAGGACCTGGAAAGCAATATAGAGTGACATTTTAGCACCAGAGGACACCAAGACCTGCGAAGGCTCATAGCTTAAGCCATGATCTTCCTTCATTTTCCGGCAGATTGCTTCCCGCAAAGGCAGCAAACCAGCCACCGGAGTGTATCTGGTGACACCTTTCTGGATTGCTTCAATACCAGCATCCTGAATCAGCTTCGGAGTATCAAAATCCGGCTCTCCTGTTCCGAAGCTAACGACATCAATTCCTTTCCGGATCATTTCCTTGGCTCTGGCATCAAATGCGAAGGTTGACGATGGTGTGATCGCCCGGGCTCTTTCACTAAAGCGCATGATAATCTCTCCTCAGCCGTTATAATTGCGTCCTAATTATCGACGGGGTCACGGCTATCAGCTGTAGCCGTAATACTGTATACATAATACTTCCCGTAAAAAGCCGGCTCAACCACGAACCGGCCTATCAGGCAAGCTATTCGGTATCCAAGCAAAAAGTCCTGCCGCAACGCTGCCGATCAAAATCATTTTTACCCGCCCAAAGCAACCGTTACTTTGGGAATGATCTGCATTTTGCGGGACAACACCCCAGGAAGGAAAAAGCCTTCCGGATCAAATTTTTGTTTGAAGGCTGCGGCAATTAAAGCCTTTTCTGGCCCGGTGATCAACAGATGCGTACCGCGCCGCATAATTTCAGTAAACATCATAATCATGACAGCTAGATCACGACTTTGACAGAGGGCATCCATTTCAGTCAAGATTTCATCTTTGCGCGTCAACAAGCGACTCGTGTCCACAACTTCACATTGTCCGACTGCCGCGCGATTACCTCCAATATGGTATTCCTTAAGATTGTAGCGGATCAACTGATCGGCCGGCAAACTTTCCACCTCCGAACCAGCGCGCAGCATCTCAAACCCCAGTTTTTCGGGATCCTCACCGCATCTTCCGGCCAGATAGTTGGCCATTTCCCGATCCATATCGGTGCAGGTTGGCGACCGAAACACCAGTGTGTCAGAAAGGATCGCACCCAGCAGTGCCCCGCAAATTTCGCCCGGCAGATCGTAGGCATTCTCTCGCGCTATTTTGGTCACAATCGTCGCGGTACTGCCAACCGGCTCATTGCGCACTAATACTGGACCGCTGGTTTGGATATCTCCCAGTCGATGATGATCAATGATCTCCAGTATTTTGGCTTCTTCAATTCCTGCCACTGCCTGACTTTTTTCATTGTGATCCACCAGCACCAGATTGCGTCCGGAATTGCCAAATAAGTCGTCGCGAAACAGCGCACCCGCCACCATACGGCTTTTTTCGTTGACGACCGGATAAACGCGGTGTCTGGCTTCACGGGTTTGCTTAATGACATCTGATAACAGATCTTCTGGAGCAAACACAATCGGCTCCTGATTCATGACATCGCTGACCGCACGACTCAATCCCACATTGCGGACTGCCATATAGGTGTCTCCCGGTGCCACGATCACGGGCATATTCCTTTGAGACGCGATCGCCAGTACTTCTGGATCTATCTTGGCGTTACCGGTTATGATCAGGCAGGCCGAAACCTCGGCCGCAATTTTTTGGGCCTCGGTGCGATCGCCGGTAATGATGATTGCGCCAGGCTGTAAGAACCGCTTCATTGTGGGCGGAGACATCGCCGCAATGAAAATCTGGCCGCTCACAACCGCGTCAATGTCACCGCATAAAAGCGTACCCTGCATGACATCCAGCAATGTCCTGAGACTGAAGCGCAGATAATGCTGATCTGATTCTACCGCACCCATAAAGGCCATCGCCAGATCCGAGTTAGTCACAATTCCGCCCAGACTACCATCGGGACGCTGGATGACGGCCAGCTTTCCGTGCGTTTCCTGCAAGCGATGATAGACTTGTTTGATGGGCGCATCCATCGGTACCGATAATAGATCGGTTTTCATCACGTCTTGCACTTTTGTTTTAACATCCGGCAGATAAAGCGGGGCGTCCAATCCGAAACGACGCAGCAGAAAGCGTGCCTCCGTACCAACAACCCCTGCCCTGGCGGCAAAATAATCCGGAAAACCGAGACCTCTCTTAAGGGCGGCGTAGCCTAATGCAGAACAAACTGAATCCGTATCCGGGTTTTTATGTCCGACTACGTAGACCGTCTGTCTCAAAATTCTCACCCCAAATTATCTCTTAGCCAACCTGGCTGCTAAAACGGCGTTCTCCATCAATTTTGCGATGGTCATTGGCCCGACTCCGCCTGGTACCGGCGTGATATAACTGGCGACAGCGGCAGCTTCCTCAAAGTTAACATCCCCCACCAGACGGTCATTGACCTTGTTGGTGCCAACATCAATGACGACGGCACCGGGTTTAATCATGCTGCCTGTCACCAGTTGCGGGCGTCCTACGGCTACGACCAGAATATCGGCGCGCCGACACACCTCCGTCAAGTTGGCGGTGCGAGAATGAGCGATCGTTACGGTACCATGCTCGCGCAGTAGCAACATACTGATTGGCTTCCCAACGATGAGACTGCGTCCAACGACCACGCATTCTTTTCCTTTGATCTCAATTCCGGTGGATTTGACCAAATCCATGATTCCCGCTGGGGTACACGGAACAAAGAGAGGATCGTCAGAAAACAGTCTGCCAAGACTGGCCGGATGAAAACCATCAACATCTTTGGAAGGATGCACACTGTTAATCACCTGCTGTTCGTCAATTCCGGCAGGCATCGGCAACTGCACCAAAATTCCGTGAATATCTTTGCTCTGATTGAGTTGCTCAACTTGTGCCACAATTTCTGCCGTGCTGGCTGTGGCAGGCATCTTGATTTCTTCAGAGTGGATTCCGCAGCGCTGACAAGCCTTTTTCTTGGAATTAACGTACACCCGGGACGCCGGATCATCTCCAACAAGCACAACGGCCAGACCAGGTACTATTCCAGCGGCTGCGAGCTGCGCTGCCTCTACGGCTACCTTTCTTTCCAGCTCCGCCGCGATCGAACGGCCATCAATGATTTTTGCGGACAATATCTTACACCTCCATTCGCGATTATCCTAATCATAGCATATCTAATAATCTTAGCATATCCTTAGAATTGGCACGCCCCACATGAAAAAAGGCTGTCACTTGACAGCCCCTGTCACTAATTAAGTTTCTCACTCCAGACACTTTTAAGATTGTTCGCAGTCTCCAATTCGGGAGTGCGCAGTCTTTCAAATATCTCGGCCGCCTTATCAAGTTTCTTGAAAGCAGTCCGCTTATCAGCGCCGACTTGTAGGATCAAGAGCGCTTCCAGTAATTCGATGAGCGCTTCCTGAAATGGGCGTTTTACATGCCTGTAATAACGCTTACTCTCATTTAACTTGCGATTAGCATCCTGAAATTTCCGCTGCCGGAAATCCGCAAAAGCTGATACCAGAACCGTCATCGCCAGACTCGCCTTACTGTCAGCTTCTTTGGCCAGCTGCTCCGCGCGCTCCAGAGATTGGGCGGCTTCCGCATACCTTTCCAGAATAATCAGTGCCAGAGCACGGTAGACTTGCGTTACTGAGCCGTAATTCTTGGAATTCATGGCCGTAAAGGAAACGAGAGCGGCATCAAATGCTTCCAATGCCTCTTTCGGCAGCCTCTTCCTGATATTCAGCAAGCCTTCATTTAGTTTGGCATGCCCATAAAGTTCTTTGGATTTCATTTCCTTAACCAACTGCGTGACATTGTGCATGGTTTTTTCAGCTTCCGCAATCTGACCTCTGCAAATCTGCAACTCACTGCAATTGATTAGTAAGATCATTTCCTGATGCAAGTCTCCGAGTCTACGGGCAATGACTAATCCGCGATGGTAATGGGAATCGGCTTCGTCCCAGTCACCACGATAGTAGGCCAGAACTCCCAGGTTATTGATGAAGTGCGGCTCAATGGAATCGCTTTCTACAGGAGCCAACCGCAAGCCTTCTTCAAAATACTGCGCGGCTTTGTCATGAACATCCCACCCGAAGTAAATGGAGCCCAGCAATAGAAAAGATAACCGCTCATCATAGACAGATTGGGCTGCCTTCGCCTTCTCTAATTGCTTCAGAGCATACTCCAGAGCTTGCTTCATTTCGCCTTTCTGAAGATAGATCATGCCGTAGATGCGATAAATACGAGCAAAAAGCTCCGGCTTCACATTTTCCCGTCTGGCATAATCGATGGCTTCGTCAAGATGCGCAAAAACAATATCGTGCTCACCCAAGCGTTCTTCACACATGGCCATTAAAATCAAGGCATTAATTATTGAGATCCGATCGTCTGCAGCAACTGCCAATTTCTTGGCTTCTTCTAATCCACTGATGGCCTGCAGGTATTTTCCTGTTTCAAATAAAGCGCGGCCTTCAATCAGAAGATACAGCAAACGTTGCTCATCAGAAATTGTGACGCCTTCGGCCAGCAGTTCTTCGACCGTCTTCAGCTGGCTTAGGGCTTCATTAAATGCTAGCAGATCGATCGCTCTTTGTGCTGCCAGCAGAGAATAATCACAGGCTTTTTCGCCGTGGCCGCCTTTGTAAAAATGCCAGCTTAAGCGGGCAAACACGCTACTGCCTTGATCAAATTGCTCCAACAACTCGGCAATGCGTAAGTGTAGCATTTTACGTCGGCGCACAGTCATCTCTTCGTAAAGAACCTGCATGATTTTACCGTGGGTGAAGCGGTAACGCTCACCGTCTTTGGAATGCTCCTCAACAAGTTGTGCTCCAATGGCCTCATCAAGAACATCCAACAAATAGCCTTCGTTTAATCCGGAAATCTGCCTGAGGATGTCAAATTCGAACACCTCGCCAATGACAGCAGCCTGTGAAAGCACTTCCCTGGTTTGGTCGTTTACGCGGCTGATGCGCTTACGGAAAAGATCCCTAATTGAAGGCGGCAGCGTTAAATTTTCAATACGCTCTCTTTCCCATCCTTCATCTGAAGGATAGATTGTTCCTTCATCATAAAGCGTTTTGAGGATTTGCTCGACAAAAAAGGGGTTGCCTTCCGATTCGCGATAAATATAAGCGGTAAAATTATCTGAAACACCGTCAGCTCCAAGTATCCGGCAGATTAGGCCAGCTACTTCAACTTGTTGTAAACGATCCAGATGAATATGGCTATAATTAGTTTCGCGAGCCAGCACATTTTTCAGCAGTGTGAGCGGATGCTCCAGATCGGGTGTCGTCAATACCTCTTCTGGCGAGTAAGTACAAAGCACCTGAATCGGTTTGTCCGCGATCTGTCTGATAAAGAAGGCCAAGAATTGAGCTGAACTTTGATCGATCCATTGCACATCCTCAATTCTGATGAGCAATGGAGTGCTTTCCGCCAGACTGGCTAAATAACGACATATCCCTCCGAAGAATACGTTGCGCTCCTGTGGCATCAAAGTTTTCGTAATCAGAGGAGCCCCCGCAGCCAAATTCTCCACTTCCGGAAGCAGATTGCCCAGCGACGGCAAAAAACCGGCCAGCTGCTCCAAATTAAGTGTTTCGCCAGATAAGAGTGAATCCCGGAGCAGATCCGTGACTGCCCAATAAGGCATCGCCGCTGTATGATCGTGGCAGCTGCCGGCCAAAATGGTAAAGCCGTCGCGCACAGCAACATCTTGCAAATAATTGGCGCAACGTGATTTGCCAACTCCTGTTTCTCCTGAAAGTAAGGTAAACCAGCCGTGCCCTTCCCTGACCGAGCATAACTGGGATCGCATCTGACTAAGAGCGTAACTACGGCCGATAATTTCGTCGGAGTGAAACGCATCGCTAAAGTTCAGCATGGAATCCGGGCTCGATGATAAATCGCTGGCGCTACACACTTGATTGCGCCCTCGCTTTTTCGCCATATATAAAGCAGCATCGGCTTTACGCAACAGTTCCTTGCCGCTGCCCAAACCGGCATCCTGAGTCAAACATTCAAAACCGGCACTAAACGTAATGCGGATCTTGCGTCCCAGCAAATCACTCGCAAAAAGGTGCGCCGCTGTATCGGCACAAAGCCTGTTCATGATACCTGAGGTAGCCTCTAAGGAAGTATCGGGGAAAAGCAGCACGAATTCATCGCCGGCGTAACGCACGGCAGTGTCTTCTTTACGCAGGTGGTTTTTGAGGAAAGCAGCAAAGCTGGCTAAAACCGCGTCGCCGCATAGGTGTCCATAGCTATCATTGACCGCCTTAAAAAAGTCAATATCGATAATTGATAAAGACAAACATCCCGATGCATTATCGTCAACAATGCGATCGAGATAGTTAAAAAGAAAGCGCCGATTATGCAGGCCAGTGACATCATCAATCAAAGCTAGTTTTGCCAGATTTTGTACGGAATCTGATGACTTGAGATTCAGCGGCATGATCTTTCCGTTCTGGGCAGGTGTTGGCATTTTAACACCCCCAAATCAATCGGATTAGATAATAAACTATTTCAATGTTTGACACTCATTTTATGTTCGACACTCGGTTGACGTTCCCTGCTAATTTAGCGCTTTAGAATCCTGAATTTGTATAATTGAACAAAAAATATCCCAAAATAGCTCTGCAAGTGATGCGCAGATTGGGAGGCAGTTATGGGCGGGAAAGTCGCAGGGAATCTCGTGATTATCGGCGGTGCTGAAGATAAAGAAAACGAATGCACCATTTTAAAAGCCTTTATTAACCTCGCAGGCGGATCAGATGCCAGGATTGTGATCATGACCACTGCTACTGCTTTGCCAGAAGAAACAGGTGCTCAATACTTGGATGTTTTTGGGAGATTAGGATGCTCCCACGTCTCCGCTTGCCGCGTTCAAAACCGGGCTGAAGCGCACGCTCCCGCCAATTGCGAAAAAATTGCACACTCTACCGGAGTGTTTTTTACGGGCGGGGATCAGCTGCGTATTACCAGCATACTGGGCGGCACTCCCTTGGAAGAAACCTTGTTTCAAAAATACCGGGCAGGAATTGTAGTAGCCGGAACTAGCGCCGGAGCTTCGGCAATGTCAGATCTAATGATCGTGGAGGGCCAGGATGACGAAACCCCCAAAAAGTGTACGCTAAAAATGGCTCCGGGATTAGGCCTATTGCGCGAAGTGGTCATTGATCAGCATTTTGCTCAGAGAGGGCGCATTGGCCGCCTGATGCTGGCGGTATCACAAAACCCGTATGTTTTGGGGATCGGGATTGATGAAGACACGGCGATCTGGATTCAGCCAGAGGGCGTGCTGAGTGTGATCGGTTCTCAAACTGCTACCATTATCGATGGACGTCCGATGGTTCATACGAACATTTCAGAACTCAAACCAAATCAGAGTCTGGCAGTAATCGGTGCCGGGCTGCACATACTACCGAGAGGATACGGCTATGACTTAGCCGGGCGCAACGTCATCTTTCCGGAAGAGGAGGGTTATTTTGCACATCGCCGCCATGCGGACAATTATGGGTCCCAATTACTATAGTCACCGGCCGGTGCAGATTATTGACCTTGATTTAGGCGCCATGGCTAATCAGACTTCCGACCGTATCAGTAATTTGAAAGACAATCTGATCGCCCTTTTGCCGGGATTGGCCGAGCATACTTGTTCTCCGGGGCATCCCGGAGGGTTTATCGAGCGTCTGGAAAGCGGCACCTATTTGGGGCATGTCGTGGAACATGTCGCGCTGGAGATCTATAACAGTGTGGGCATTAAGGTCGCCTATGGAACGACGCGGGCACTCAATGAAAAAGGACTCTACCGCATCGTGTTCAACTGTTCGGACGCGCAGACCGCTCCGGAAGTCGCTGCTTTGGCGGTAGCGACTGTCCGCCGTCTGGCTCGCGGCCAAAAAACCTGCTTGACCGATCAACTGGAGAAGCTCCGGAAGCTGGTGGCTGAAATTGAACCGGGACCCAGCTCGGCCGCCATTCTTAGAGCGGCTGCCGATAGGAATATACCCGTTATTGCGCTGGATAGCCCCCTGCTTTATCAACTGGGATATGGTTGCAGGGCTCAACGGATTCAGGCAGCAGAAACTTCTCTGACTTCCGGAATTGCGGCTGATATCGCCACTGATAAAGAACTCACCAAAGCGATGTTGGCCAAAGCCGGGCTCCCTGTTGCGCCAGGATGCTGCGTCAGTTCACTGCCGGAAGCATATCGCGCCGCCGATCAGATCGGTTATCCGGTAGTCGTCAAACCGGCTGATGGCTGCAAGGGCAAAGGCGTCAGCCTGTTCCTGGAAAACAAGGCGGAAGTTATGGCAGCTTATAAAGCTGCCCGGCAATTATCAAAGCGGATCTTGGTCGAAAAGCACATTTGCGGCAAAGACTATCGCCTGGTGATCGTCAACGGCAAAGTAGCCGCAGCATCTGAAAGGAAGCCACCTTGTGCCTTTGGCGACGGAATGCATACGATCGCGGAATTGATCGAAGAAATCAATGCGGATCCGCGCCGGGGTATTGACCATGAAAAGCCGCTCACCAAAATAAAAGTAGATCGCAAAGTGGCTGATACCCTGCAAAAGCAGCATCTGTCCTTTGATTCGCTGCTGAAAACGGGCGAAAAAGCCTTTTTGCGCTGGCACGCCAATCTGAGCATTGGCGGAACGGCAATTGATGTCACTGATACTGTGCATCCATCAGTGGCAGCGGCCTGTATACGGGCAGCGCGCCTCGTCGGACTGGACATTGCCGGTGTCGACTTGATTGCGGAAGATATCAGCAAGCCGAATGGCCAGAATATGACATTGATCGAAATCAACGCCGCACCTGGGCTGCGGATGCATCTCTTCCCTGCCGAAGGTCAGCAGCGCGATGTCGGCAAGGAAATTGTCGACTATTTGTTTGAGCTGCCGGAACCTGGACGCATTCCCCTGGTGGCTGTTACCGGTACTAATGGCAAAACCACTGTAACGCGGCTCATTACCGCTGCCTTTACCGCAGCAGGATATAACGCTGGTTACTGCTCTACCGATGGCGTCTTTTTGGGGGGCAGCCTGCTGGCACAAGGAGACTATGCCGGACCGGGTGGCGCCGCCATGATTTTGCGAGATCCCGCTACAGAAGCTGCGGTGCTGGAAGTCGCCCGCGGCGGGATCCTAAATAGCGGACTAGGCTACGATTATGCCAAAGTAGCGGTCATCACTAATATTAGCGAAGATCACCTTGGCAGTGAGGGCATTATGACACTGGCTGACCTGGCTCATCTAAAAGTGCTTGTAGCTGAGCGGGTGTTGCCTGATGGATGTGTGGTCTTAAATGCCGATGATCCGCTAGTAGCGGGACTAGCCAAAAGAGCACCAGCTTTGCCGGCTTACTTTTCACTTAGCCGGGACAACGTTTTAATCAGGCAGAATCTCAACGAAAATCATCTATGTGGCTATTTGGATAACAGTCATCCGGATAATAGCTATCTGTGCGTTCAACGTGGCTATGAAAGTCTGCTGCATCTTAATGTGACGTTGCTGCCAGCTACAAATGGCGGAATGATCCTGCACAACATCCAAAACCTCCTGGCAGCAGCGGTAGCCGCCATTGCCGCCGGGATTAATCCGGTAGCTGTCGAAAAAGCGATGGAGGCTTTTGGCAATGACGCTGACCACAATCCTGGTCGTTTCAATAGCTACAGTAATGATCACTGTAATGTTATTGTCGATTATGGGCATAACCCGGCTGCGATCGCGGTTGCCCTGGAAGCGGCCGACAGAATACCGCACTCCTCCTTATGGGCGGTGGTGGCAGTGCCAGGCGACCGCTCTGATGAAACGATCCGCAGGGTTGGGATCGTTGCTGGAACACGATGTGATCACTTGATTATTAAGGAAGATGCAGACCGCCGCGGGCGTAAAGACGGCGCAACGGCCAACTTGGTGTTTGAGGGAGCCATGTCAGCCAGATCGCGCAATGGTGTCGAAATCATTGCCGATGAAGGACAAGCAGTACGTCATGCGCTGTCAACATGCCCCGCAAAAGCATTAGTCATCATATTTTATGAAAATATGATGACTGTTCTGGACGTGCTTGCTGAATTTGGCTGCGCTCCTACACTGGCATCAGGCGGGGCTGCGCTGCTCCATGATACCAATCAGAACCTTATCAACCATGCCCATGCCTTCCCGATTTAGCACGCCGACATTATCGGTCGTCTTTTCAATGCAGGCGTCAATGATTCCCTGGGAGGTACTAATCCCTAATCCCTCCAGCGCAAAATAGGACGCCATAAAAGCTTCTCCGGCCGCATTGCCTACTTTTAGAGAACAGCTTCCTTTCGCGCCGTCGCAAACCATGCCTGCCAAGGAACTAAGAACCGTCTTAACCGCCAACTCGATCTGCGTGTTTGTTCCGCCAAACAGACGCACTAGACCTGCGGCGGCACCGGATCCAGCCGCCACGGTGCAACCGCAGACCGGCGAAAGGCGGCCCAGCTTGCTCTTAACAAATCCGGTGACTACATGGCTGGTTGCCAGTGCTACCGCCATGGCGCGCGTGCTTTTGCCAGCCTGTTCGGCAGCGATCGCCACCGGCAGAATTGCGACAATGCCATGATTGCCACTGCCCGCGCTACTCATGATGGGATAGGCAGCTCCGGCCATCCTGGCATCGGCAGCAGCATAACAAAGATACTTCGCCTGATTAATAACGTCATCGGCCACAATCCCCCGAGCTATCAGGTCTTTCAGCTTTTTGCCGAACCCAATGCCGCCGGTAAATGCATCCGAGACACCATAGTCTGCCATTTTGCGGTTCATTGTCACACCGCTCAGCAAATGCACGATGTCTTCCTCGTCAATTTTGTCAGCCAGAGATAATATATCCATGAAATAACTGCCGATCATCTGTTGATAAATGGCATCGGGCGATGCGCCGGCAGCAGCGGTGTTGTCAGTAGCAGCGGAATTATTAGTGGCAGCAGTGGCACTGGCGTTTCGATGGACGTTATCAGACTCAAAAAGAACTTTGCCACAGTATTCGACCTTAACAATATTAGTATGCCCTCCGATAATTACACAGCAGGCCTCTTCTATTTTTGACTGGACCGTTGCGTCAATTAACAGCCCTTCCAAATCGGCACAGCGCATGATACGAACCTGACCTTTGCTGACCATGGCCTCTGCTAGTGGTACCAGTTCCGGCCGACAATCTTTGAGGGCCTCCAATCCAAAGCTTGATTTGCCGCATAGCGCAGCTAAGGCGGCGGCCACCGCATTTCCTTTGGCACCATAAGCGCCGGGAATGCCAACCGCCATACCGTTCTTATAAATTGAATCACTGACTTTAACCGTAATCGAATCGATCGCGGAGCGGTCTTGCAGTTCTTCACAAGCACGTGCAACAGCCAGGGCAACAGCGCCTGGCTCAGTACATCCCAGGGCCGGCTTTACCTCGCTGCGCAGAAACTCTTTGATTGTGAACATTGTTTTGATCTCCTATACAGACAAAGTGATGTTTTGAAGCTCTATGGTAGAGAACGCCCTCCTGAAAGGGCGTTCTCCGACGCAGGCAACTCCGTTGCCTGTTATCTGTTCTTCTACTTGTTCTTCAGGATTTCTTTGATTACGCCGCCCAGCCGTTTCATACCTTCCGCAATTCCCTCCGGACTGGCGTTACTGAAATTCAGACGCATGGAATTCTCGCCGGAGCCGTCAGCAAAGAACGGTTTGCCGGGGATGAAGGCCACTTTCTCACGCTCAATGGCGATCGGCAGCAAATCGGTGGTATTAATTCCACCTGGCAAAGTAAGCCATAGGAACAGACCGCCCTCCGGAACATTCCAGGTCGTCTCCGCAGGCAAATGCTGCTTACACATATCCAGCATTAAATCCCGTTGTTTTTTGTATTGTGCGATAATCTTCTCAATATGAGGTTCCAGGATGCCGCGACGGCAGAACTCGAACACCACGCGCTGGCCGATATTATTGGTATGTACGTCCGTACACTGTTTGCCAAGCACCAGTTTGCGCAGGATGTCATGACGGGCAGTGACATAGCCAACCCGCATGCCCGGAGAGATAAGCTTCGAGAAACTGGAGGTATAGACCACATTCCCAGTTTTGTCGAAAGACTTGACAGCCGGGAGCGGATTACCACTATAGCGCAAACGACTGTAAGGATCATCCTCCAGCATAATCAGCCCGTATTTATCGAGGATTTCAACAATTTTTTTGCGGCTTTCAACCGGAGTGGTGACCCCGGTCGGGTTCGCGAATGTCGGAACGAGATAAACCATCTTCGCTTTTCCGGAAGCGGCCGCTTTCTCTAGTTCCACGAGATTTACGCCGTTAGCGTCACCGTTAATCGGAATAATTTCGGCTTCATAGCTCTTAAATACGTTCAGGGCGGCGAGATAAGTCGGGTTTTCAACTATGACGCCGTCACCGGGGTTCAGGAATGCTTTGGCCATATAGTCAATAACCTGCTGCGCACCAGAGGTGATCAATACCTCGTCCGGGGTGGCGGTAATGCCCTGCCCGGTCAGCCACGCAGCCAGGTATTCACGAAATGCGGGGAAACCCTCACTGGAACCATATTGCAGGATTTCCGGACCGCTTTTTTGCAATAATTCGTTAATAATTTCATTGACCTGAGTAACGGGAAAAGAATTAGGAGACGGAAAACCGCCTGCGAAAGAAATGATATGGGATTGCTCTGCTAATTTCAGCACTTCTCTGATGACGTTTCCAGATGTGTTCATAATGCGGGTCGAAAACTGTGGTACACTCATCAAAAATTCACTCCTCGCGGGTGATCTCAACTTCGTCTGTTACTGAACTATGCTCCTCTAACGAACGGTTTTGCCCTCCCTTCGGATTCTGACTCTTTGGATAACCTATACAAAAAGATAAGACCAACTTATTATAAACCATTATATATTTCAACAACTGCAGCGCGGTTCCTTCTCAACTGATGGCATTTCGTACTAGGCGATGGCAGGCATTTGAAACGACGGTCACGGTCAACATCGGAAAAGGGGCTGTCCGGCAGACAGCCCCTTTTTGATTACTTACAGCACTTATTTTCCTCTTGGTATTTGCCACGCTCACAGTAGTGCGTGTGCAGCAGATGATGCGATTTTTCGCCAAGCGGCTCTATGAGGAATTCATCATACAGCTTCTTGATGCCCGGATTCTCATGGGATTTGCGAATCGGCATGTCGCAATCCGCACGATAGGTTGCTTCCATCCGGAGCTTACGTACCTCGGCATTGGTCGGTTGCGGTTGTCCACCGCCACCAATACAGCCGCCGGGGCAAGCCATGATTTCAATGAAATCCCATTTGCCAGTGCCGTCTTTAATGGCATCCAGTACTTTTCTGGCATTGGCCAGGCCGTTCGTGACAGCTACCCGAACTTTGGTACCCTTGATGTCTACGGTCGCTTCTTTAACGCCTTCCAGGCCACGGACGTCACAGAAATCGATGTTGGCGAGTGGTTCTTTCGCCACGACTTCGTAAACGGTACGCAGCGCAGCTTCCATGACACCGCCGCTGGCACCGAAAATGAGGGCCGCTCCTGTCGAGATGCCCAGCGGGGCATCAAATTCGCCATCCTCAAGGTTGGGGAAATCAATACCAGCCTCGCGGATCATCCGGCCAAGCTCTCTGGTGGTTAATACCACATCGACATCCTGCTGTCCGGAAGAAGCCATTTCGGGACGCTCGACTTCAAACTTCTTCGCCGTACAGGGCATGATCGAAACGACAAAGATATCTTCCGGCTTTTTGCCGATCTTTTCAGCGTAATAGCTCTTCGCCAGTGCTCCCAGCATCTCGTGCGGGGATTTGCAGGTGGAGAGATTCGGCAACAAATCCGGATAGAAGTGTTCACAGAATTTGATCCAGCCCGGGCTACAGGAAGTGATCATCGGAAGTACGCCGCCGTTCTGCATTCTGTGCAGCAACTCGTGTCCTTCCTCAATGATGGTCAAGTCTGCCGCAAAGTCTGTATCAAAAATGGCATCAAAGCCCATCATACGTAAAGCGGTGGCCATCTTGCCGGTTACTACGGAACCCACCGGCATACCGACTTCTTCCCCAAGGGCCACTCTGATGGCTGGCGCAGGCTGAACGACAACATGTTTGTTCGGATCAGCCAAGGCTCTCCAAACTTCGCCGGTTTTGTCGGGCTCATACAGCGCACCGACCGGGCAAGCCTGGATGCATTGACCGCACAGCGCACAGGCGACCTCGCCCAAAGGAACGTCTCCAGCGGCGGCCACCCGCGTCTCGAATCCGCGGTTTACCATGCCAAGGGCGGATACACCCTGGATTTCTTTACAGACTGTCACACAGCGTCTGCAGAGAATACACTTTCTTTGATCACGAATGACCGACGGATTGGAGTCGTCAATGCAGGTCTCGGGATTAGCCCCCTGGAAGCGCACCTGGCGGACACCAAGTTCTTCTGCGAGACGCTGCAATTCGCAGTTCAGGTTGCGTACGCAAGTTAAGCATTCAAACGGATGGTTGCTCAGAATGAGCTCCATAACGGCTTTGCGTGCCGTACGCACCATGGCGGTATTAGTATTGACAACCATACCTTCTTCTACGGGCAAAACGCAAGAGGCATGCAGCCCGCGCTTCCCCTGTACTTCAACAATACACATCCGACAAGCGCCGATAGCCTGGACATTCTCCAAGTAACATAAGGTTGGGATGCGAACTCCGGCTTTTCTGGCGGCCTCAAGGACCGTGCTGCCCTTGTCAACAGAAACAGCGCGCCCGTCAATCGTCAGGTTTACATTTCCCACAATCGCTGCCTCCTTTCCTTAGCCGCGTCTAATGGCTTTAAACGGACATTTTTCCATACAGGCACCACAACGGATACATTCCGCCGGATCAATCACGTATGGCTTTTTGATTTCGCCAGAAATGGCATTGGACGGACAATGCTTCGCGCATATGCCGCATCCTTTACACATTTCGGGAATGATGACGTAATTCATCAGAGAACGGCACACCCCTGCCGGGCACTGCTTATCTCTGATGTGCGCCAGATATTCATTCCGGAAATGTTTGATCGTTGAAAGAACCGGATTCGGAGAAGTCTGTCCCAGACCACAAAGTGCGGACGCCTTAATTATCGAGGCTAACTCATAAAGATTATCAATGTCTTCTTCTCTACCTTCGCCATTGGTAATTCTTTCGAGTATCTCCAACATTCTCTTGGTGCCAATGCGACACGGCGGGCATTTTCCGCAGGATTCGTCACAGGTAAAATCAAGGAAGAAACGCGCCACGTCGACCATACATTTAGTATCGTCCATGACAATCAGACCTCCGGATCCCATCATGGCGCCGGCTTTAGTAAGGGCGTCATACTCGAGGGGGAGATCAAAATGCTCTTCTGTCAGACAAGCACCCGAAGGTCCGCCGATCTGAGCCGCCTTAAACTTTCTGCCATTGGGGATGCCTCCGCCGAGTTCGAAGATTACTTCGCGGAGGGTTGTACCCATCGGTACTTCTACCAAACCGGTATTAACAACATTACCGGCCAGGGCGAATACTTTGGTGCCTTTACTCTTTTCGGCTCCGACCTTGGCGAACTCCTCCGGTCCGTTCAGAATAATCGGAGGAATATTGGCGAAGGTTTCCACGTTATTATTATTGGTCGGCTTGCCCCACAGACCCGCAGCAGCCGGGAACGGCGGACGCGGCCTCGGTTCACCACGTTTTCCTTCGATGGAGGCAATGAGCGCGGTTTCTTCACCACAAACAAAAGCGCCCGCCCCTACACGGATGTCCAGGTCGAAATCGAAGCCCGAATTGAAAATGTTTTTGCCTAGCATCCCGTGAGCACGTGCGTCCTTGATGGCGTTACCCAGGCGCTCAACTGCCAACGGGTACTCTGCTCTTACGTAAACATAGCCTTGGTTAGAACCGATGGCATAACCGGCAATCGCCATGGCCTCAATAATTGAGTGGGGATCGCCTTCGAGGATACTGCGGTCCATAAAGGCACCGGGATCTCCTTCGTCAGCATTACAGAGGATGTATTTCTGATCGCCAGGGGATTTGGCAGCCAGTTCCCATTTGATTCCGGTCGGGAAACCGGCTCCGCCGCGTCCGCGCAGACCAGAACGTTTAACATAGTCAATGACTTCTTCGCGTTTCATGGAAGACAACGCTTTGCCAAGTGCTTTGTAGCCGTCACGGCCGATGTATTCCTCAATACTTTCAGGGCTAATTACACCAACATTGCGCAGCGCTCTACGCACCTGACGGTTAAAGAATTTCATCTCGCCATAAGTCCGGATTAATTCATTGGTTTCCGGATCGCGGCAAAGCAGGCGCTCTACCACCCGTCCTTTGAGCAAGTGCTCCGCCACAATTTCCGGAACATCTTCGGGTTTTACTCTCTGATAGAATACGCCTTCAGGATATATGACAATAATGGGACCAAGATCGCAGCTGCCGATGCACCCGGTTTCGACAACGCGAATTTCGTTTTCGATACCCTGGCGCTTAAGCTCATTGACCAGCGCAGCCTGTACCGCTTTACATCCGGCTGAAATACAACCGGCACCGCCGCATACAAGAGCATGCGCACGATAACTACCCATTAACGCAACCTCCTATCCATTCAAGATACGGCTTCCTGCAGTCAGAAAATGTTTGCACTCAGGTAATTTTGGGTAAAGCAATAAACATCGGGATGATTGGTCGGCATATCACCAATGCGTCTGCGGATGTTTGAAGATGAAAGAAGAAAATTGTGTGTTTTGAAGATATACCGGTAGATAATGACCACGTCAGCGCTCAATGTCATGAGGGAAATCAATCAGCAAATCACCGTTGCAGCGCTGCGTGGCTGCCCCCAGGGGCAGTCCCAGACCGACCTTGCGCGTATGACGGCTTGTGAACAGTGTCAGACGATCTTCATCCGGTTGTGCGTTGATTTCCACAATAACATTACGGCCGCGGCGGCCAGTGAATTCTGCACGATATCATACACGTGCAGAGCTAATTCAGGCATTCTTGGATGCTTGACGATACTTGGCCAAAATGTCGGGAATTTTGTCTGGCGTTAAGCGGCCATAGACGTCTTCGTCAATCATCATGACCGGGGCCATTGCGCAGGCGCCCAGACAACGGGTGATGGTTAGCGTAAATACGCCATCCCCGGAAGTCTGACCAGCTTCAATAGCCAGATCTTTTTTCAGGGCGTCCAGTACTTGGGACGCACCTCTGACGTAACATGCTGTGCCCATACAAATACCGATGGTATGCTTGCCTCTGGGCTCCAGCGAGAACAACGAATAGAAAGTAATAACCCCGTAGACATCGGAAAGAGGTACATTCAAGCCTTCCGCGATCAATTTTTGCACATCATCAGGTAAATAGCCAAAAATTTGCTGGGTTTTGTGCAATACTGGAATCAAAGACCCAGGTTGGTTTTTGTATTCAGCAATAACCTGATTCAACCGTGTATAACGGTCGTCGTTTAGATGGTTTGAACAACAGCAGCAGTTAGCAGACACTGCCTCCAACCTCCTCTCATTTGTTGAGTTGTCAAGCCTGACTGAAAGGCGGTCCTCCATCCAGCCAGGATATGGCCAAAATAACTCCCTGCACACAATCTCCTAAGCGCTCAGAGTCAGCCGGTAAATGCAACTAAATGAGCATTATCATAAATAAACATGATTAATGAGGCCTGCCCTAACCCACGCAGCCCATGCGACTTTCGGGGCTTTTGGGTTTTTTTATCAGACCTGCTGTATACAGTATACTGGTTGATGGGCAAGATGACAAGACCTCATTATTGAGATCCAGGTTCAGACCTTCGTTTTCCCCATACCTTTTTGCGAAATAATGTTCGTCCGGAGGTTCTCCGGCAACATCTGCTGTTCTCACGATGGTCGTTCCTTTCCGCAAACCCAGTAGCAAATCGGTTTCAGATAGCTGTTACGAAAGCTGGCACATCATCACAACCATGAGATAAGTAGATATTCACCTCGAAAAACAAAAGTCCTTCGCCAAGATTACGATTTCTGCACGACGACCAAAAAACACTCAGGAATCCAGCAGGTGTTTGCGCATCAAAAAACCGCAAGCAATCCGAAATGGCGCGGACTGGCCTGCGGTGCCGAGACTTGACGGGATTAGCTGTTATTCGACTTTAAGGAATGCCTCGTAACCTTTGGCGATTAATTCGGCTTTCAGGTTTTCCGCATTGGTCGCGTTGGAAAAGGCTCCGACCTGTACAGCATAAGGCACTTTGCTTAAGATGTAAGTCGGATAGCCTTCACTCTGCAGTTGAGCGCCAGCAGCGGCCGCTTCCTGATAGCTATTAAACGGGCCGACCAGCACCTTACTAACCACTCCAATGGCAGAAGCGCTTTGAGATGTGCCTTGCACTGGCTGGGCTTCCTCATCCGCAGCGGCAGAAAGATCGAAGTCCTCGGTAAACGAAACGGTTTGCAGCACAGAATCATTCGATTCCACCAGCGCCGTGTCATCCGGATTTTCGCGCAGCATACCTTCAAAAAGCACACCAAACAAGACTCCCAGGCCGATCGCCAGCAAAGAGAAGAATAAGAGGCCGACGGTTTTGGTCAGCAAATCGGTAACAACCTTGACGCCTTTCTTTTCCACAATCCTCACTCCCCTTACTTACTTATATGACTTTTGTCATATAATATGCTAACTTTGGCAGCTCCCTCTATTCTTTCCAATCCTGCCAAATTAATTACAATTGGAATGGCAGGATGGCATTGAGGTGGTGCCTGTGGCGCTTTTAGCGCTTTTGCCGCTCCCCGACTCCGCCCGCAATCTGGCAAACATTGCGAACGAATTTTCTGGACGGGCGTTAATAAATCATATGTTAGTCCCAACTCAAATATTAAAAAAATAAAGGGGCGTGCGGATTTAGTGTAGAAGACGAAAAAAAGGCAATAACGCGCGAAAATATCGAAAAGGAGGCCAAATATGGGAGGTATATGCGGATTTATTGGTTTTCGAGGCTCCCGGAGCTCCTCGAGCACCGCGGATGCGGCAGGTGCGGATGCAGATGCAGGTGCGGATCTCAGCGCGCCTATGCAAAAGCTCCGCCATCGCGGGCCGGATGGTCATGGCTATTCGGTAAATGACCGTTTTTGCTTAGGTCATACCAGGCTGGCCATTCATGACGCCCCGAACGGGCGGCAGCCAATTTACAATGAGGATGGCACGCTCTGTGTTACGCTGGACGGTGAAATCTATAACTACCGGGAGCTGAAGCGGCGGTTGCAGAACCGGCATCAGTTCCGAACTGCAACCGATACCGAGACTGTGCTGCATCTCTATGAAGAGGAGGGTCTTGCCGGACTGGAAAAACTGGATGGGATGTTCGCCCTCGCCATTGGCGGGCCGGATACGGCGGTGCTCGTGCGGGATCCCATGGGAGTCAAGCCGTTGTATTATCAAAAGTCCAAGAATGGCAATGGCCTCCGATATGCATCGGAAATTAAGGCGTTTGATCATAAAAACGGGACGATTGCAGAGTTCCCGCCCGGAACAGTTTATACTCCGCAGCAGGGCTTCCAGCCCTACTACCAACTACCGCAGGAATATGATCCTGATTTGTCCTGGGAGGAAGCATTGGTCCAGATCCGTCAGACGCTCACTGAGGCGATCAAAAAAAGGCTGACGAATGATGTGCCGCTTGGCTGCTTTTTGAGTGGCGGTTTGGATTCCAGCCTGATTAGCGCGATCGCTGCACAGTTTGTGCCGGATCTGCCGACCTTCAGTGTCAGCATGGAGCGAAGCAGTGATCGTCGCTTTGCGCATATGGCGGCGCGGCATCTGGGCACCAAACACCGCGAATTGATCATGAATCCGCGGGCCATGTGGCAGATTGTGCCGGAGGTCATCTATTATCTGGAGTCCTATGATCAATTCCTGGTGCGCAGTGCGGTCGCCAACTACTTTTTGGCCGAAATGGCGGCGGAATATGTCAAGGTGGTGCTGATCGGCGAAGGCGCGGATGAGCTGTTTGCGGGTTATGAATACCTGGAGCGCTTTACGGATTGGAGCGATTTGCACCGCGAGCTGCGAGAAATAACGACGGAGCTGCATCAATCGGGCCTGCAGCGGGTGGATCGCATGACGATGGCTCATGGGCTGCAGGGACGGGCGCCGTTCCTGGATGTGGCGATGCTGGATCTCGCGATGCGCATCCCGCCGTGGTTCAAGCGTAAGGATGCGGAGGCGGGCAGCGCAGTGGGCGTTGCTGATGCGGCCGGTTTGGCGGATGCGGCCGTTATTGGCGGCGCAGCCGGTACGGGCGCAATCACAAAATGGTGTTTGCGGGAAGCATTTAGCGGCAGCGGTCTGCTGCCAGAGGAAATCATCCAACGTGGCAAAGAGAAATTCTCGGAAGGAACCGGCGCAGCTGATGTGCTGGCGGAATTTGCGGAGCGACACGTGTCGGCCAAAGATTATGCTGACGCACGCGCCAATGGAATTCAGGTACGTTCGCAAGAGGAATTCTACTATTACCAGATCTTTAAATCAGAATTCGGCCAGGACAGCGCCTGCAACTTAGTGGGTCGGAGCCGTTCCTGAGAGATATAAAGCTAAGTGAGTAAGACGCGGCATGGTTGCCATTATGGCGACCATGCCTTTTTCTGTGTTTGTCGAGTTCATAATGCACCGGCACCTGTGTATTCGAACCTCAGCTTCTTTCAATATTTAGAGCTGCATGTTATAATATGGGAATGTTGGATAAGGAAGTATTTCGGATTGGTCTAGGGACGCGCGGAACCTGTGTGGCGGCGCAAGAAAGGATGGAATTATAATGGAAAAGGAAAAAGATGTTTTATCAATAGTTATCATTGCACTTTTGATTGTCATATCGGCAACAGGAGTACTATCATCGGATTTCTCGAAAAGCTATGAAGTAGCAAATCAATATGGCGATATGGTAAAAATGTATGGTAATGGGATTTATGCGCATGACTCATACTTTGCAGCTCCTATTTTTATAGGAACTGATTTTATGATTCTATTTATCTTTGTACCTCTGTTTTTATATACATATTTTCAGAACGCAAAAGGATCTAACAATAGTACAAAGCTTAAGCTCATGTCCGTATATTCCGTAGCCTTCTATTATGCGGCAAGTCTCTCCTTTGGCGTTACTTACAATCGATATCATTTATTATACATTGGACTTTTCACATGTACTCTCTTCGGGCTCTTTTCTATTATGCGTAAAATAAAAAGCGAAGAACTAAATTATAATCCCAAAAAGGGCATTAAGGTATTTCTGATCTTAACAGGTGTTGCATTAATTGTTGCTTGGATGCCTGAAATTATCCAAACAGTTATTTCAAATACATCACATCCACTGATTGAAGTATACACAACTTCAGTAACAAATGTTTTAGACATAGGCATTATTGGACCATTGTGTCTTGTATGTTTGCATTTATTAAAGAAAAAGACAAGCTGGGAATCATCATATTAGCCTCATTGCTAAAAGCTTGTATCATTGTTGGCATCATGATGATTACACAGACAATCTTTCAGATACTATCCGGATATGAAGCAACTTTGCCTATGCTTATTACAAAAGCAGGTTCATTTCTGTTGCTCGGTGGATTTGCATTGTACTTTAACAGCATGCTATACCGCAATTTGACACCAACCATGGCTCCGGTTGCGAAGGCACTAGAATCCTGATTAATGTCAAGAAGGCGATCGACGCCAGCATTCATCGCGCCATACCATACCAAAAAGACCAAATGGAAGCAAAACACACTTCCATCTGGTCTTTTCTCTTTCAGCACTCCTGTAAGGGCAGGCGCAAATCATAGCTTGCTTCTTATCTATTCGACACCTGGGCCCTGACCCCTAACCCCTACCCTTACTCGCCTTACTTCCCTATCCTACTTATGCTCCCTACCCATTTTGAACGCCTTCAGGTTGAGGGGCATGAGCTCCGGACGATGCAGGGCATCTTCCATCGCCAAGCGATAGGACTCCTCTTTGAGGGGCAGTTTCTGAGAAACGGCACCCAGGATGATGATATTGCCGACTTTGCTGTTACCCATCTCGTTAGCCATATCATTAGCCGCCAGACCGATATACTCGATATCGTCTCTGCGCTTTTTGAAATCGCCCATCGAAGAATTATAAACCAAGTAGCCACCCGGTTTGAGATCCTTTTCAAAGCGGTCGTAAGAAGGCAGGTTCATCGCGATCACCATATCCGGATGGAGAACCAGCGGAGAACCGACTTCCTCATCAGAGACAACTACAGTACAGTTGGCGGTTCCGCCGCGCATTTCCGGACCATAGGACGGGAACCAGGAAACGTTTTTGCCCTCTTTCATAGCGGCAAAAGCAATCATCTTTCCGATGATCATAACACCCTGGCCGCCAAAACCGGCAACGATGATATCATATTTCATTTCTTTGCATCCTCCTCCGGCGAACGATATACGCCCAAAGGATAATACGGAATCATTTTGTTCTCAACATGCTTGAGGGCTTCCATCGGTGTCATGCCCCAGTTCGTCGGGCATGAGGAAACGACTTCCACCAAAGAGAATCCGATGCCATTCAATTGGCACTCGAAAGCCTTGCGGATGGCTTCCTTGGTTTTATTGACGTTCACCGGATTGTGCACACTCGTCCGGACGACATATTTAGCACCGGTAAGGGTCGCCAGCATTTCGGAAATTCTAATCGGATACCCGGCAAGCTCCGGATCCCTGCCGAAAGGCGAGGTCGTTGTTTTCTGTCCGATGAGCGAAGTGGGGGCCATCTGCCCGCCGGTCATGCCGTAGATGGCGTTATTAATAAAGATGACCGTGATCTTTTCTCCCCTGGCAGCGGCATGCACGATTTCAGCCGCACCAATGGAAGCCAGGTCGCCGTCGCCCTGATACGTAAAAACGACACTACCGGGAACAGATCTCTTAATAGCGGTCGCCACTGCGGGAGCGCGCCCGTGAGCAGCTTCCTGCATATCACATGAGAAATATTTATAGGCCAACACCGCGCACCCAACTGGCGCTACGCCTATGGCCCGCCCAGTGACATTCAGTTCATCGAGAACTTCAGCCACCAACCGGTGAATGATACCATGGGTACAACCGGGGCAATAATGAAACGGAACGTCCGTTAAAGCTTCCGGCTTTTTGAACACCGTTTGCAACCTCAACACCTCCAAAACATAAATAGCCGCGCAACGGCGATTATTTCAAAGATTCAATACGCTGCTGGACCTCTTCCACACTTGGGACCGTACCATTCAGTTTGTACAGCAAGTCGACTGGGGCCTTACCGTCAACAGCCAGCTTGACATCTTCATACATCTGGCCGAAGCTCATTTCGACGACCAGGAACTTCTTGCCCCGGGCAGCCAGTTCAGCCACTCTCTTGCTGGGGAACGGCCATAAAGTGATGGGGCGCAGCAAGCCAACTTTGACGCCATTAGCGCGTGCTAGAGCAATAGCGGACTTGGCAACGCGGGATGATGAACCATAAGCGATCACAACGAGGTCGGCATCGTTGACATTCTGCTCTTCAATACGAACTTCATTGGCTTTAATGGTCTCATACTTATCATAAAGACGCTTATTCATCTCAGCCAATTCATCCCAGGCCAAACCTAAGGAGTTCACGATATTGTGCTTACGTTTGCCTTGGTGTCCTGTGGTTGCCCAACTTTTATCTACATTCGGTACTTTGCGTTCTTTAAGCTCGACCGGCTCCATCATTTGGCCAATGACGGCGTCGGTGAGCAACATGGCCGGATTACGGTATTTGTCTGCCAGATCGAAGGCATCGCCAACCATGTCATAGAGTTCCTGTACAGAAGAAGGCGCGAGGACGATTAAATGATAGTCGCCATGGCCGCCGCCTTTGGTAGCCTGAAAATAGTCAGACTGCGACGGACACAAACCGCCAAGCCCCGGTCCACCACGCTGTACGTTGACGATCACCGCGGGTAGCTCTGCGGTGGCAATGTAGGAAATACCTTCCTGTTTCAGACTGATACCAGGGCTGGATGAAGAGGTCATGACACGCGCTCCGGCACCGGCGGCACCGTAGACCATGTTAATAGCGGCCACTTCGCTTTCGGCCTGTAAGAATACACGCCCAAGCTCAATCATGCGTTTCGACATGTGTTCGGGCACTTCGTTCTGCGGAGTAATCGGATAACCAAAGAAGCACTGGCATCCGGCGGCAATAGCGCCTTCCGCGATCGCTTCATTTCCCTTCATAAGGACTTTTTCGGCCAACTTAATCCCTCCCAACAGAGCCTTATTTATATACTTCAATAACTACATCAGGACACATACGAGCGCAAAAAGCACAAGCGATGCAGTCTTCCTGCTTCTTCATTTCTGCCGGTTTATAACCTTTGGCATTGAAATGTTCCGCAAACCCCAGACACTTTTTAGGACAGAAATCGATGCACAACCCACAGCCTTTGCACAAATCCTCATTGAATGTTACTTTGGCCACCCTGACGCTCCCCCCTTCAGTGGTTCTCAGCTTTTACTTCCCTGGCTGACCTTTTTCCCAAAATGGCATCATGAATAATTGCAGTGGGAAAAGAGGCTCTGCAAACTCCTCCTGACTGACCTGCAACCATTCCGGAACACAAATAAACGAAATTGGCAATTGCAGTGCGTCGGCGCTTTGCTTAACAATCTCATAGCCGCGCTTGATGATCGGCAGATCCGTTTCTGCCTTCATATGGGCATTGCAAACTATGCCCGTGAGCCTAATACGGCTACGGGGTACAATGGAATTGGCCATATCGACAATACCTTGCGGTGTTCCGGTCATAGGTCGGTAAGGATTAACTACCAGATACATCTGATAGGCAGGCTCGGCTTCAAAGTATTGGTGATACCGGCCGAGGACTCTGGCGCCGTTCGGATCGCCGCCAACGTCAAAAACTGCATTGTAAGAAGTGTCCTGAAAAACAGAGAAAATCTCTGGGCTCAAGGCCGGCAGATCTGCCTGCCTGCTATCCAGAGAAGTGCAGATTACTCGAATATTGCGTTCAGTCAAATACTGTTCCTCTTCCCGGGAACGGAAATAGGGATTAACGATGTCTAAGTCAACCAGTGCGTGCTTTTTTTCCGGATTGGATTGCGCGCTTTTGAGCACATAGTTGATGGCGGTTTCGGTTTTGCCACTGCCAAATGCTCCGACAAAGACTGCTATATCTCTGTTATCCATCAATGATGAATCCTCTCTGTATGAAATAGTGGTTAAGGGTTAGTGATTAGTGTTTAATGTGTAATGAAAAAAGTAAAAAAACCCTATAGATACTATTAGGCAAACGAGGCTTTATTCCTTCCTCGTGGCGGAGGAGTTTTCCGATGAGTTTTGCAGCGCGGAGCGTACCTCTCCTACCAGATAAAGCGAGCCGCACAAACATACTATCTCGTTGGGCTGCGCTTCTGACAAGGCTTGCCTGAGAGCGTGCAGTCCACCTTCAACGACGCTGGTCGCCACTCCCTGATCAGCAGCAGCTTTGGCAATCCTGGCTGGAGACGCCACACCGTGATAATCTGCAGCAGTGGCATAAAAGTGAGCCGCTAGTGGCGCGAGGGCGGCAATCATTTCTTCGACCGGCCGATTGTCAAGGATGCCGGTGACAAACCGTACTCTTTGGGTCGGGAAAAGATCCGTGAGGGCACCCACCAATCCTCTAATCCCATGCATATTATGCGCCCCATCAAATACCAGCGTCTGCGGCAACTGAAAAATCTCGAAGCGTCCCGGCCAGATGACTTCCGTAAGGCCGCGTTGCACGGCGGCGCTGTCAAGCTGCCTTCCGGTATTGGCGGCAAACACCTCACAACCGGCTACGGCAGTGGCGGCGTTTTCGGCCTGATGCTTGCCATAGAGGTTGATGCGCAAGCCCTCGTAATTACGCTCTATTCCTTTAATTGTGCAATAGGTTCCAGAAGTTCCAGCAAACGTGGTGCTGATATCCGTCACAGAGAAGTCATCGCCGAAAGCGTATAGATGAGCATTTTTTTGTTGGCAATGAGCTTTAATGACTTTCTCAGCCTCACTTTTTTGTCTGGCAATCACGACTGGCCGCCCTGCCTTAATGATACCAGCTTTTTCAGCGGCAATCTCTGCCAGCGTGTTACCGAGCCGATCCATATGATCCATGTCAACCGGCGTGATCATGGAAACAACCGGTACAATGACATTGGTGGAGTCCAACCGGCCGCCCATGCCGACTTCCATGATACAGACATCCGGCTGACGGCTGGCGAAATAATACAAGGCCGCCAGGGTCAGCACTTCGAACTCCGTCATCGAGCCGTCCGGGCCGGCGGAGACTTTATCGATCGCGGGCTGCAAATCAGTGATTAGCGCTGCAAATTCCGCATGGCTAATCGGTTGTTCATCAACGACGATGCGCTCGCAATAATCGCACAGATGCGGCGAAGTGAACCGGGCGGTTTTTAGACCGGTGCTTCTCAGTATCGCTGCCACCATGGCGGTTGTCGAACCTTTACCATTGGTGCCGGCGATATGAATGAAACGTAATTGGCGCTCCGGGTTACCGCAAAGATTCAGGGCGGTGCTCACGCGGCCCAGCCCTGGCTTAATCCCGAACTTGCCCAGAGATGCCAGATAGTTGAGGGCTTCTTCGTACGTCATGCGTTGGATGCTCCTTAGACACAGGGGACACAGAGGGACGGTTCTCCTGTGTCATTTCCGACCGAATCTCAACCAGTCAAGGACACAGGAGAACCGTCCCCCTGTGTCCTTATTTATTCTGAATTTCCTTCAGCAGTGTGGTAGCCTTTGTTTTTTGCTCTTTGGATTTGACCAGGTCTTCCTCGTTATCGGGCAGTGCCAGGACTTTATTAAACGCTGTCCTGGCGATCGCATAATCTTTATTGGAGATCGCAATTTCGCCAAGCAATAACCAATGCCCGATCGTGTCAGGAGACAACTCGGTTGCCTTCTTGGCATACTCCTGAGCTTTTTTCTTGTCTCCAATCGATAGTGGGCGACCAGGTAATTTCCAGAGCAATTGAGCGTAAACGTTATAAGCATCATGATAATTCGGATCCAGTTTCAAGACGATCTCGATCTGCTCCTTCATTCCCGCAACCATGAACAGGCTGTTCAGAATGCCTTTTTCAGTGCCAACAGCGCCTGTCAAGGAGCCCAACCAATAATGGCCTTCGACACCATTGGGGTTGGTCAGCACCGCCAATTCGGCGTAAGCCTTGCCGTCTTCATAATGCGGCAGCTTCTTCTTTTCCGGAGAGCGATCGCCCTTAAACCAATAGAAACGGGCTTGCCGCCAGAGAGCGTCATAGCTGTTCACATGAGTGACCAAATACCCATCCAGCAGAGCAATGCCTTTATCAATCGAACCGGGTTGTCTTACTCTGTTAGAATACAGGGTATCTGCCTGTTCAATGACGGGATCAGCAGCCAAAACAGTTAGAGCAGTGGCCAAGGTCGCAAAACAGGCGCATAATAGGACTACGCGTAAGACCAGTTTCTTCTTTTGCACGCCATTTCCTCCCATTTCATTGATCTGCTGTTATGGGAAATTCTCCTTGATCACGCGCAAATCCTTCCTCCCTCAAACCTCAATGGCAGCGTATCTCTGCGCGGCAGTCTTGCGCAAGATCATTTCCAATCCGACCATCAACAGCAGCAAGTAAACAATGACACCGAGATAGACCTGCCATAAAGTCAACCCGGCAGTAATCATTTTTACGGCCAGAAAGGCGCCAATCCCTATAACCCAGAAGGCGACAAACATCGCAAAAACCACATTCAGGTTCTGCTTGACTGCCTTTGTGGGATTATCCCACGTCAAATAAGGTCTCAGAAGATCGACCAGTAGCCCGGCAGCCAGGATTCCCCGCAGGCCTGGTATGCTAAGCACTACGCCAGGCAGAAAATAGAGCAGCGGAATCTTGAGCATCACGCCAGCAACAATCCAAGTCGGGATCATGGCGATTATGATCATCACCAGAGCGTGCCTTAGTTTAGCACGCACCTGTATGGCCGGAGCTACCGGGATCACTTTCGAGATCCAGATGAGCGGACCTTCCCGGGAAATCGCATAAGACGCCAATCCAAACATGGAACCGAACATCATCGTGACACCGGCAATGATCAGCGGCATAATACCCCAGAGATTGGCTTTCTCCAGCAGTTCCGCGAAATCGGGCAGCGCCTGCTCCTGTGGCATCATCAAGAACGTGAGGGCCAGGATCACCGGCATAATCAGCGCCCCTACCATGCTGTTCACTACCCAAATCGAAGTACGCCAGAAAAGCTTCCAGTCTCTGATAAAAACCGCTGTCAGGGGCGTCCGGCGCAATCCGACTTCCTTGGTCAGCTGTTCTTGACCGACCAACCTTTTGGAGGCGCGGGTTTCTTTGCCGCTCAACAAGCCGCGGTAAAACATCTTCTTGGCTATCCAAAACATCGCGGCTCCCAGCCCTGCCGCTAACAGCGCATAGAGCAGGAAATAGCCACAGCCGACCAATGTGCCCGCTTTGTGCAGCGCCATCATTGCCCAAAGGCTGGGCGGAAAATAGCGGCTGACACTTTTGCTTAGTCCCAGACTGGTCTGGAAGAGAGCCTCTTCGATGTTGGCGTCCGCGCCTTGCGCGATCACCATCCGCTGAAAAGCAAATTGCGCTCCAAGAATGACAACGAGCATAATAATCGAAATAACGGCGGTCCAGCGCTCAACGTCACTGTTTGCTTTCCGGAAACGCATCAGCGGGATTACAAAAATAGCCGCGATCAGCAATGGCAACATCGGCAGCAGTACAAAAACAGCCAGGGACGCCAGCCAGTATAGGAATGACGGCCCGGCTTTGATCCCATAGGTAATGACAGCTGGCCAATAAAGAAAGGTGATCGAAAGGTATTCGGTCGCCAGAACCTGCACGAATTTAGAGGCCAATACCTGAATCGGCGTCAGTGGCAATGGCACCAACACGCTAAGATCATTGGAAAAATAGAATCCGCTGAGCAGGCTGATAAATCCAAAGATCAGCGTAATCAGCAGGGATACCAGCACGGCCAGCATCAAGATGAATTCTGGCTGACCAAGGGCGGCTCCTAAATCATAAAAACCGATAATTAGCTTAATATAACCATAAATGATCGGCGCGACGCCCACCACGACTGCCAGTGCAATGGCAGCAAGCTCAAGGAGCTTCTTCTTGTCGTTTTTAAACTGGTAACGCCAGACCGAGAATCCAAAATAGACCTTCAGACTGGTTCTGATGAGTGCTATCCATTGTTTCATGATTCGGTCAACTCCAAGAAGATTTGCTCCAGCGTTTCTTTTGAATCGCCTTTGCGCAGCTGATCCAAAGTACCGCAGGCAATCAGTTTGCCATGACTGATAATGCCAACGCGGTCACACAAACGCTCCGCAACATCCAGAATGTGAGTCGAGAAAAAGACGGCCTTACCTTTATCGCAATGGTCCCGCAGCACCTCTTTGAATAGGTGGGCTGACTTCGGATCCAGCCCAACCATCGGCTCATCCAGAATCAACACATTTGGCTCATGCAGCAACGCTGAAGTGAGCGCCAGCTTCTGCTTCATCCCATGGGAGTAACTCTTAATCAAGTCTTTGACGGCCCCGGTCAATTCGAACATCTCCAAATACCGGGTAATATTTGTGCGGCGGACGTTCTCATTCACCTCATAGACATCCGCAATAAAGTTGAGATACTCCAGTCCGGTCAAGCGATCATAGAGATCGGGGTTGTCAGGGACATAACCGATCTGTTTTTTGGCTTCCAGCGTCACCGTCTGGTTGTCAAAGCCATTGATCTTAATCGTTCCGGAATCAGGGTTCAACAGGCCAACCGCCAGTTTGATCGTGGTGGTCTTACCAGCCCCATTAGGCCCCAGAAAACCGAAGATTTCGCCCGGTTTCACGCTGAGATTAAGGTTGTCGACAGCCTTAACTTTACTGTCAGCATAACTCTTTGAAAGGCCATTTATTTCCAGCATTTAATCCCTCCTGTTCTTGCTTTCGCCTTGCATTCCCGTAGGATGCACCTGGCATTCGCCCGTGCATTTTGGCGATTACCCTTTTAGAGCGTCCAGGCGCTCTTTCAATTTAAGCGCTTTCTCGCGATAGCCAGCCAGTTTCTCCTGCTCCTTACTGACTACCTCGGCCGGCGCTTTCGCCAAGAATCCCGCATTGGAGAGCTTGGCTTCCACCCCCGCACAAAGACCCTGCATCTGGTGATATTCTTTTTCCAGGCGCTCAACCTCTTTGGTGAGATCGATCATCCCGGCCAACGGCAGGAATAGCGAGATCCCGCCCGCCACTGCGGCCGCCGCCTTTTCCGGTTTGGGCGCGTCTTCCTGAATCACCGTAATTGTCGATAACCCTCCCAACGTCTGCAGCAGAATCCGATTCGTGTCAATGAGCTGGCCCTTTTCCGGGTCGGCCTGACAAATGGCTTCCACCTTCTTGGCAGGCGGCACATTCATTTCCGCCCGGACATTCCGAATCGCCCTGATGATATCCATCAGCGCCCCGATTTCCTTTTCGGCTTTGGCATCGATTAAACCGGGATCCGCCTGCGGCCAGGGCGCAATCATGATGCTACCACTATTGCCAGGCAGCTTCTGCCAGATCTCTTCTGTAATAAACGGGATGAACGGGTGCAGCAGTTCCAACGTCCCCTGCAAAACATGCCGTAGGACCGCCTGCACTGTGCGACGTTCGCTGGGCTCGGAACTCCTCAGCCGCGGTTTCGCCATCTCGATATACCAGTCGCAATACTCGTTCCAGACAAAATCATAGAGTGTCTGGGCAGCCATGCCCAAATCAAAGCGTTCCAGCAACCGCTGCACTTCAGCGGCAGTGTTGCTGTACCGACTGAGAATCCACCGGTCAGGAAGCGTAAAGCTGCCTTTGAAATCACTCAGGCTGAGACGTTCGTCGTCCAGATTCAGCAGCACAAACCGGGAGGCATTCCAGAGTTTGTTGGCAAAGTTACGATAGCCTTCGATCTTGCCCTTCTGATAACGGAAGTCTGATCCAGGCGTATTACCGGTAATCATTGCCAAACGGAGGGCGTCCGTACCAAACTCCTCAATTTCCTCCAGCGGATCAATCGCATTGCCGCGTGATTTACTCATCTTCTTACCGTCATGGTCTAAAACCAAGCCATGCATGATCACCTTGGCGAAAGGCGGCTCTTCCATGAACTCCAAAGCCATAAAGATCATGCGCGCCACCCAGAAGAAGATGATATCCCTGCCGGTGACCAGCACCGAAGTGGGATAGAAATACTCTAATTCAGGCGTTTGATCAGGCCATCCCAAAGTCGAAAACGGCCATAACGCTGATGAGAACCAAGTATCCAAGACATCTTGATCTTGAGCGAGGTTACCACTGCCGCAAGTTCCGCAAGTTTGCGGCGCGTCCCGGGCGACGATCACTGCCCCGCAGTCTCCACAATACCAAGCCGGAATGCGATGACCCCACCACAGCTGCCGGGAAATACACCAATCCCTGATATTTTCCATCCAGTTCAGGTAGATCTTCGTAAAGCGTTCCGGAATAAATTCAACGGCTCCGTTTTTCACGGTATCAATGGCCGGTTTTGCCAAAGGCTCCATTTTGACAAACCATTGCTTAGAAATCAGCGGTTCAACGCTGGAATCACAGCGGTAGCAATGGCCGACATTGTGAACATGGGTTTCGGTTTTTTCCAGCAACCCGGCGGCTTCCAGTTCGGCAATGATCCCTTTGCGGCATTCCAGACGATCCTGACCGGCGTATTTGCCTGCGGCAGCTGTCATGCGTCCATCTTCGCCAATGACCGCAATTTTGGGCAGCTGATGCCGCAGGCCCATTTCAAAGTCATTGGGATCATGAGCTGGCGTAATTTTTACGGCACCGGTACCAAAATCCATGTCGACATATTCGTCAGCGATTACGGGAATCGGACGGTTCATGATTGGCAGCAGCACTGTCTTCCCGATTAACTTGCGATAACGCTCATCGGCGGGGTTCACTGCCACAGCAGTGTCGCCCAGCATGGTCTCGGGACGGGTCGTGGCGACAATGATCGCCCCGGTGCCGTCGGCATCGTCATCGGCATTCCCGTCCGCATCGCCATCTGCCAAGGGGTAGCGCAGGTACCAAAGGCTGCCTTCTTCCTCCTCGTGTTCCACTTCCACATCGGAGATGTTGGTCTGGCAGACCGGGCACCAGTTCACCATATAATCACCGCGGTAGATCAAGCCTTTTTCATATAGGCGCACAAAGACCTCACGCACGGCTCGTGAACAGCCTTCGTCCATGGTAAAACGCTCCCTGGACCAATCGCAGGATGAACCGAGGCGTTTCAGCTGATTGACAATGGTGCCGCCATATTGCCGCTTCCATTCCCAGACGCGCTCGAGAAAGGCTTCCCGGCCAATCTCCGTCTTGGTCAGACCTTCTTTGGCCAACATTTCAACCACTTTAGCCTCGGTGGCGATACTGGCGTGGTCCGTGCCTGGCAGCCACAAGGTCTCAAATCCGGACATCCTTTTCCAGCGCACAATGATGTCCTGCATGGTCTCATCCATGGCGTGACCCATATGCAGCTTGCCAGTGATATTGGGCGGCGGTATCACGATCGAAAATGGTTCCTTATCCGGATTGACATGCGCCGCAAAGTAACCGTTATTCTCCCAGAAGCGATACCACTTTTCTTCAGCTGCGCGGTAATCGTACGCCGGTGCCATCTGTTTGTCTGTGTCTGTTGCTATCTGTTTGTCTGTTGAGTCACTCATCTTAGTTTCCCTCCGTAATAAATAAAGTCATTTGAATGAGATCAATGTAACGATTGTCGATCTTAATATGCCTCTTCCGGATCCCCTCCGTGCGGAATCCCATTTTTTGATAAAGCGCAATGGCCCTGGAATTATCATGAAAAACCTCCAGATTAAGTTTTTCAATGCCAGCTGCCTTGCACCAGCGCAGCAGAATCGTAATTAGCTTGCTGCCAATACCGGAATCCCGGTATTGGGCCAGCAGTGACAATCCGAATTCGGCTACATGAGAGCGGTATGTGCCCTTGGCTCGCAACGCCGTCAAGGTACCTATGATTTTGTTCTCATGCAGCGCTACCAGGAATAAGTCTCCATTGTAAGCCAGGTTGGCAATATAGGCCTGCTCCTGTTCGACGGTAGCTTCGAAGTGTTCCATTGTCAGATAGCGCTTTTCCGCAGCCACCTGGTTAATGGCCTCAATAATCATTGCGGCATCTTCCGCGCGGGCAGGCCGGATCTGGATACTCCTACGCGTCCTGTCAGAAAAGAAGTCCTCACTGTATGCACAATACATCGGATTTTCCTCCCGATTTTATCGCGGTTTATCTACTACAGGATTGTTACCATAAAAACAAAAACCTTTCACCCATACAAGGGCGAAAGGATTTCTTCCGCGGTACCACCCTGCTTTCCCGCCAAGGTGCGGGACGCTCATACTGATAGCGCTAACGGGCAAACCCGGATCAGCCTATTTACTCAGCTGATCAGCTCCAGGGCGACCTTCTCCAAACGCCTTCTGAGGAAACCTTACACCCGGCGGGTTTCCCTCTCTCGCAGTGCTGACTTTGGGTACTCCTCCCGATCTTCACCGTATCATATCTATTATTTATAAAGCTATTTTACCCACTAATCAGGAATTATGTCAAGGTAGTTTAGTCGTATTTTGCGATATTAGAGCCAGCCTGCTAATTTTCAATCTACCCTTCCTCTGCCTTGGCTGGAAATCTAACTAGATTTAAGATTCAAGATGCGAATCTGCGCGACCAGCAATTTGAGGTCTTCGTCGCGGCGTTCCAGTTTGCCCCTGACAAGGAGCACATCGTCCACTGACGGCGGCCGCTGCATGCGCACGAGCGTATCCGGGAAGACCACAATTTCCATAGCGCCGGTGACATCCTCCATCTGAATCATAGCCATTCGGCGGCCCATGCGGGTGGTCACATTCTTAATGCGCGTTACCAGACCGCCGATCGTTTGCTCCCGCCCGTCTTCTGCTTCCTTCAATTCAGCGATTGTGGCGGCACCGACCTTTTTCAATAGCGTTTGCCAGTGATCCAGCGGATGACCGGAAATATAAGCACCCAGCATTTCTCGTTCCATGCGCAAGAGCTCGTTTTGGGGAAACTCCTCAGCCTGCACCCAAGTCTCGTCATTGACCATAAAGCTATCGCTGCCGGCCAGATCGAAAAATGAGAGTTGGCCTTCGGCGTGTCGCACTGCACCGCCCTCCAGTGCTTTATCCAGCACCATCAGGGTTTCGCGTCGGTTTTTTCCGGTGGAGCCAAAAGCACCGGCCTTGATCAGGCTTTCCAGCACCCGCTTGTTGACGATATGGCCAGGTACGCGCCTGCAAAAGTCATAGATGGACAGATATTTCCCGCGGCCCGCTCTTTCGGAGACGATCAGCTCAATCGCCTGTCTCCCGACGTTCTTGACAGCCATGAGTCCAAATCTGATTCCGGATTCGGCGATCTTAAATTCCGCATCGCTGTAATTCACATCCGGTCCATAAATCGGGATCGCCATCGTACGACATTCTTCGATATACTGCGCGACCTTATCGGACGAACCCATCACGCTCGAAATCAAAGCACACATAAACTCCAAGGGGTAATTAGCCTTCAGGTAAGCCGTTTCGTAAGCGACCACTGCATAGGCGGCCGAATGAGACTTGTTAAACCCATAGCCCGAAAAATACTCCATGAGGGTGAAAACATGCTCCGCAATCTCGGGTGCCACACCTTTATCAGCGGAACCTGCCAAAAAACGCTGCTTCATCGCGGCAATTTCCTGCGGCTTTTTCTTACCCATCGCCCTGCGAAGCACGTCCGCTTCGGCGAGCGAAAAACCGGCCAGTACGTTGCCAATTTGCATCACTTGTTCCTGGTAAAGGATTACCCCGTAAGTTTCCTTGAGCACCGGTTCCAACGAGGGATGCAGGTATTCTGTTTCCCGCTGCCCATGACGCCCGCGAATAAAATCTTCCACCATGCCGCTGCCCAGCGGCCCCGGTCTGTACAAAGCCATTAGAGGCACCAGATCTTCCAGGGTTTCCGGCCGCAGATTGGCAATCAGGCGTCTCATCCCGGGACTCTCCAACTGGAAGACCCCGATGGTAGCGGCATTGCTCAAAAGGTTTCGCGTTGCCGGATCTTTATGTGGGAGCGTGTGCGGATCAATGACCACACCGTGGTTTTGCTGCACCAGATTTCTGGCGTTCTGCAAGACAGTCAGGGTGCGCAATCCCAGCAAGTCCATCTTGAGCAGGCCAATGCGCTCGATATCATCCATGGTAATCTGCGTACAGACTTCTTCTTCACCGGAACGCTGCAGTGGAATCAGCCGTTCTAATTCTTCTGGCGCAATCACAATACCGGCAGCGTGTACTGAAGCATGCCGCGGAAACCCTTCCACTTTTCTGGCGATATCCAGCAGTTGCCGCACGCGTTCATTCTCACGATAGGCTTTCGCCAACTCCGCATTATCTTTGAGGGCGGCGGCCAACGAAATGCCCGTTTCCTGCGGGATTTGCTTGGCAACCCCATCCACTTCGCCATATGTCATGCCCAGCACCCGGCCGACATCGCGCACGGCGGCCCGCGCTGCCAGCGTACCGAAAGTCACGATTTGAGCCACATGGTTCTCCCCGTACTTGCGGCGTACATAATCAATAACCTCGCCGCGCCGCTCATAGCAAAAGTCAATATCAATATCCGGCATTGAGATCCGTTCGGGATTCAAGAAGCGCTCGAACATCAGCCCATATTCCAGCGGGTCCAAGTCTGTTATCCCGAGCAGATAAGAAACGATGCTGCCGGCCGCCGAACCGCGGCCAGGGCCAACCATAATGCCCGCTTGTTTGGCATACTTTACAAAATCATGGACAATCAGAAAATAACCTGGAAAGCCCATCTGCTCAATAACGCGCAGCTCGTAATCCAGGCGGTCCGTAATCTCAGGGGTCGTCTTGGGGTAGCGCTGCGACAAGTTTTCTTCGCACAAATGTCTGAGCCAGGTTGCCTTAGTGAAGCCGCTTGGCACAGCATAATCAGGCAGGCGCGGTTTCCCTAAGGTGAGTTCACAATTACAGCGTTCGGCAATGCGTAGTGTATTTGTGAGCGCTTCCGGAATGTCGCGAAAACGGTCATACATTTCCTGATAGCTACGCAAATAGAACTGATCATTCGGGAACTTCATGCGGTCCGGATCAGACAAGACCGCGCCGGTTTGAATACAAAGCAGCACATCGTGGGCGGCGGCGTCTTCCCGTGTCAGATAATGGACATCATTCGTCGCCACCAGCGGCGCGTGCATCGCACCTGCCAGCTCAATTAATTTACGATTAAGCGCGTATTGCCCCTGGAGACCCTGATCCTGCAGCTCAATATAGAAGTCCTCTGGGCCAAAGGCATCCTGATAAAAAGCGGCCGCCTTACGTGCGTCTTCCGTCCGCCCTTCCGCAACCAGCGTCGCCAATTCTCCAGATTGACAAGCGCTTAAACCAATAAGCCCCTCTCCATAAGTGGCCAGGAGCTCGCGATCAATACGCGGTTTATAATAGTAGCCTTCCAGATGAGACTTGCTAACTAATTTCGAGAGGTTGGCAAATCCTTGTGCGTTCTTGGCCAGCAATACCAGATGGTGGGGGTTTTCATCGAGGCCGGGGACGCGGTCCAAACGGCCACGTCTGGCCATGTAAACCTCGCATCCAATAATCGGCTTGATACCAGCGGCTTTCGCTTTTTCGTAGAACTTCACAAAGCCGTGCATCACCCCGTGATCCGTGAGGGCAATGGCCGGCATTTCCAACTGAACGGCCCTTTCGATCAGCTGATCCAGAGAAGCCGCTCCATCAAGCAGTGAAAATTGTGAGTGGTTGTGTAAATGTACAAATGTGTTTGTCATGATCTCAAAATTCGCTACGTTAATAGGGAAACCCTGCCGTCCGATCCATGAGCCGATCGGGTGACCCGATTGGGGACTGTCCCCAATCGGGTCATTTTGATCTGCTTTGGGACAGACTTAATTATGGTTCGTCAACTCGTTAAACATGGTCCGGAAGTAGAGCACCGTCGGTTCATTGCGGTAGCGGGTGCGCACGCCCTGCGTCACCAGATGCAACATAGAAGCATCATTTTTCACCTGAATGACGCTGATTTCCACAATCGCCGCACTGTAATTTACATCCATACACTCTTTCAGCACCTGGGCCGTGCCTCTAACACTGGCGGCGGTATCTCCTTCGTCCAAAATCGAAATGGTAACGCGGCCGTCCCTTCTGATATTGGCCAGCGTATGATGATTTTTTGATAGCGCGAGCCGCAAGGTTTTTTTATCATTCGCAACAATAAAATTAACCGGTGCGGTGCGCGGCCAGCCATCTTCATCAGTTGTTGCCACAACAACCGTGGTGATTTTTTTCGTAAACAAGTCCAACAAGGCTGGGGTCAATTCCTCACCAATCAGGTCAGACAAGCCACTCACTCCTAATCCTTATTCCGCGCGTCCCACCATGTGATCACTGGTGCCAAAGACCGCTGTTTACAGACTAACATGGGCTCTACACAATCAGACTCCGTGCATTTTGTATTATGATTATGGCACGCAGGCGCATTGTATTACCAAACAAGGGGTTTGAAAAACAAAGAAGGCATGGTTTTTATTACCAGCCTTCTCAAAATCCGTATTAATCGAATACTCTTCGAATTTGACGCAGAGATGCAGGAGTGAGCGCTTAATCTAATCAGGCGTCGGTTTCATCATTCACGCGCTTGATACTGGCACCTAACTGCGTCATCTTTTTTTCCAGATTTTCATACCCACGATCAATGTGATAAACACCGGAGACCTCCGTAATCCCCTCCGACATCAGACCAGCGATCACTAGTGAGACACCGGCCCTGATATCGGCGGCTTCCACTGGGGCACCGCTCAAACGCTCAACCCCTCTGATAATGGCGGTATCGCGTTCCACTTTGATGTCGGCACCCATGCGCCGTAGCTCATCTACATAACGGAAGCGGTTGTCAAAGATCGTTTCGCGAATGATGCCGGTTCCGTCGGCTTGGGAGAGCAACGCCGCGAATGGTGCCTGTAAATCGGTGGCAAACCCCGGGAAAACGGCGGTTTCAATATCGACAGAACGGCATCGCGACTTCGTAGTTACGCGAATATCGCTATCGCCCTCAGTAACCTCGGCACCAGCTTCGCGCAGTTTGGAAATGGGCATCCGCAGATGCTCCGACAGCACGTTTTTGACCAAGACGTCGCCGCCAATGGCCGCCGCCGCAATCATAAAAGTTCCGGCTTCAATCCGGTCCGGAATCACCGAATGCTCGCAGCCATGCAAGCTCTCCACACCTTCAATGCGAATGGTATCGGTTCCTGCCCCGCGGATTTTGGCCCCCATACTATTTAGGAGGATCGCCGTATCAACGATTTCAGGTTCTTTGGCCGGATTATCTAATACGGTAGTACCTTCGGCCAAGGCCGCGGCCAGTATCACATTCACGGTCGTGCCCACACTTGCACGGTTAATATAAAAATTCGATCCTTTCAGACCGCTGCTTTTCGCAATCATCAAGCCATGTTCTACTGCGACATCGGCACCGAGCGACTGGAAGCCCTTCATATGAAAATCAACCGGCCGGGATCCGATTTCGTCTCCGCCCGGTAAAGCAACTTCCGCCTGGCCCAATCTCGCCAGCAATAGACCGGCAGTATAAAAGGAAGCTCTAATTTTTCGTATTAATTCATAGGGAGGCTGATAATTGTTCAGATCTGCGCCATTAATGCAGACACCCTCGTCGCTGATATCAACCCGCACCCCGATTGATCTTAAAATATCGGCCATGGTGTAGACATCCGAGTTCAAGGGCACATTTGTCAAAAAAACATCCCCCTTACCGAGGGAAGAAGCAACCATAAGAGCCAAAGTACTATTTTTAGCACCACTGATCGTGACAGAACCTTCCAGAAAGCGACCTCCGGTTAATACAAACTTAGCCATCAAAGACCCTCTCTTTCCAGATAGGTACGTACCAACTCGTCGATAATCCGATCTCTTTCGAGTTTCCTGACCAGCACCCTGGCATTGCGGTGACTGGTGATATAAGCAGGATCACCCGACATCAGATATCCGACAATTTGATCGAGAGGGTTATAGCCTTTTTCAACCAAAGCCTGGTAGACCTCTGTAAGTATCAGAGCAACTTCACTTACATTGCCTTCTTTTGATTGGAATTTCATCGTTCTTTCAATTTGATCATTTTGATCGTTCAAGGAAGGCCCTCCTTTACTAAGCTTGCTTATCATCAAGCCGCAACGCCAGATTCATTTCGATGGGACCACAGCCAGTATCCAAGGGTACGGCAAGGGCCGTCTGAATATGTTTTAAGAAATCCGGAACGGCTCCCCCGGAAAGCAGGATCGGAGGCGTAATATTACATCTTAACCCGATGAGAGACAAATTAGTGCTGGCGTTGCCGATAATAATATTTTTCAATTCGCAAATGGCACTCTTGCTCATCTCATCCATTTTGGTCACTTCATACCCGAGCATCTTACTCGTAATACTGCACGCGGTGGCCTCGCTCATTCCGCATATAACTTGTCCCTGAACGTCGCCGAGTACTCCTACCAAAACGCTAACTTCATATTTCTGCAGCGGACTTTCGTTGAAAAAGGGACGTCCCGATTGTATCACGGGGGTAACCATCGTTTGGACAACCTGATAGGCCGCCTTCACGAATGAATCAAGATGCTGAAACGCCACTTCTATTTCCTCCTTTCCGAATGAGCTTGACTCCCGAGTGCCTGGCGCAAATGCCGCAACCTTTCGCCAGGATCTCCGGGTCCGAAGACCGCAGAGCCAACGACTGCGATATCCACACCGGCTTGAGCCAGCCTTTCAATATTGTCAGCCTTAACTCCACCATCAACTTCAATTTCAAAGTCACAATTCCACTCGTGTCTTAATTTTACTAACTTTTTAATTTTATCATAGATGGCGGGGATAAACAACTGCCCGCCAAACCCGGGGTTTACCGACATGAGCAAAACGCGCTTCAGATCATGAGCAATGTACTCCAGAACGCCCAGCGGCGTTGATGGATTTAAGGCTACCCCGGCGTCGGCTCCAAGGTTTTTGATATTCTGCAGCGAGCGGTGTAAATGGGTACTGGCTTCAGCATGCACCACGATCAGCCCGCATCCTGCTGCTACAAACCAGGGTACCATTTCATCAGGATTGGTAACCATTAAATGAGCGGAAAGATTCAGCCGGGTTGCTTGTCTGACCGCCTGTGCAACAACCGGCCCAAAAGAGAGATTTGGGACATAGTGCCCGTCCATAATATCAAGATGGATTTCATCAGCTTCAGCAATGGCGTTAATGGCCGTGCCAAGGTTCAGAAAGTCCGCAGTAAGCAGAGAGGGTGCCAGACGCATCAATGAAACCTCCGTTTTTCCTGATCGATAAGTTCTTGATAAAAGTGCGTATAGTGCTCGTAACGTTCGGACCGGATTGTCCCATCGGCCACGGCTGCCTTAATAGCACAATTCGGTTCACTGACATGTACACATCCCCGAAAACGACACTGATCTGCCATACCGGCAAATTCCCGGAAGTAAGAGGCCAAATCTACGGCGGAGACACCGACGATATCCAGTTGCGTAAAGCCTGGTGTGTCAGCCACAAAACCGCCCGCCTTGAGCGCATGGAGTGAGGTATGCCGCGTGGTATGTTTCCCGCGCCCGATTTTCTCGCTGATACTGCCTGTGCGCAGGCCAAATCCGGGCTCCACCATATTCAAAAGCGCCGATTTGCCAGCCCCTGATGGACCAGCCACTACCGAAATCCGACCTGCCAGAAGCGCTCTCAAGCGCCTCTGACCAACGTTGTGGACTGCTTCCGTAGCCAGCACGCGGTATCCGGCAGCTTCAAAGTGACGTGCGGCGGCCTTAACTTCCTTCGGCGCCGCCAGATCGCATTTATTCAGGCAGACAAGAACATCAAGATGTTGAGTTTCCGCTTGGAGCAGAAAACGATCTGCCAAATAGAGGTTCAAATCCGGATTCTTGATTGCCATGACAATGACTACTTGATCAACATTGGCGATTACCGGCCGTAATAATTGATTTTTACGGGGAAATATTTTTTCAATTATGCCCGTTTTTTCGTCGATACGAGTAACTGCGACGCGATCACCTACGATGATTCTATCGGCAAATTTGACCTTTCCGCGAGGTTTACACTCAAGACTTTCGACTGCGTCGGCGACCTCATCATCGGTGCGCACATAACAAAAGCCGCTCAGTGACGCAATTACAACACCTTGGAGTACATTCATCAAAAACGGTACTCCTTGATCTTGACGTCGTTGATAAACACCAGAAGCGTTCCATGTCCCCGCGCCTGAATAGTTCGGGAGAACGTCTCACCCGGCTGGTGAACGCCGCTATAGACTTCCTGGGTGCTGCCGCTTTCAGATCGAACGACAATTTGAAGCCTTTGATTACGTTGTCCTGCAGGAATCGGCACTCTGATATCAAGCGAATTCACGATACCGCCAGCGGCGTCGTCATCGCCATCATCATCGCCTGAACCCGAACGCCGCTGCTCTTCGGTGCCAGAAACCGTAAAGTCGACCGCAGTGCCAGGTGGGACGGTTTCGCCCGCTACGGGATGCTGCTCATAGATCACCCCAGCCGCGTAACGCGGGTTATTTAAGTAGACCACACGGCCGACTATCAGACCAAGCGCCTCCAGCTGTTCAACGGCTTGTTCCAACAGGAGTCCATCCAGATAAGGAACCTCGACCGCAAGCACGCGCTGCCCCTCGCTGATGATAATATCAATCTTGCCGCCTCTGGGAATTTGCTCGCCTGGCTCAGGGATCTGTCGGATTACCAAATTGGCGGCGTAACTATCGCTGGGCTCTTTATTAACCGTACCCAAAAGTAGCTGGGCGTTCTCAATTTCCGCATAGGCCACTTTCTCGGTCAGGCCGCGCAAATCAGGAACGGTAACCAATTCGGGCCCTTTGCTGACTTTAACGCCCACGATCGTATTCCGGCGCACTGAAGAGTTCGCCCTCTTATCTTGAAAAAAGATAATGCCTGGTTCAGCTTCACTAAAATCTTCCGCGATCACATTCAGCCGCAGGTCAATGCGTTCCAAAACCTCTCTGCCCTGACTGACCGTATATCCGGATACGTCAGGAACCTTAACAGCCGGACCGCTTTGCGGCCATAGCAAATAAATTAAGAAACCGATTAGCGGCAGTATGACCGCCAGGATTCCGGCGATCAGCCAAGGAAATTTGCGGTTGTTTTTCGGTATCCTTACCTCATTCAAGATCCTTGTGGCCTCCAAATCATCCGTCTGATTGGTCATATTCTGTCCTTCCGCTCTTCTGATGTCGTTGGCCAAATCTTGAGCGGACTGATAACGCCGTTCCTTGTTTTTCTCAAGTGCTTTCATGACAATAGCCTCTACAGCAATCGGAATGCCAGGCCTGATCTGCCGCGGAGGCACTGGATTATCCTGAATGTGTTTCAATGCCACTGCTATTGGACTGTCGCCCTTAAATGGCACCGAACCGGTAAGCAGCTCGTACATGACACAGCCCAGCGCATAAATGTCAGAAACATGGCCGGCCGGGATCCCACGCGCCTGTTCCGGAGAAAAATACTGCACAGAACCCATGACGACACCCGTCTGAGTAACAGAACTGCTGCTAATCGCTTTGGCAATTCCAAAATCGGTTACTTTAACGCGGCCGTCGCGCGTGAGCAAAATGTTTTGGGGTTTGATATCCCGGTGCACGATATTGTTTTGATGCGCATGATAAAGCGCCTCCGCTATTTGCCTGGAAATATTCAGCGCTTGGTGGATCGGCAAAGGAGCATTTCTCCTGATAATATCCTTCAGGTTTTCGCCCCGCACATATTCCATGACGATATAGTGGATGTCGTCTTGCTGACCAACGTCATAAATATTCACCACGTTTGGATGCGAGAGGCTCGCCGCTGCTTGCGCTTCCCGCCGAAAGCGTTCCACAAACTCAGCGTCGCTGGCATATTGAGGTCGAAGGACCTTTACTGCCACCTCGCGATTCAGCAAGGAACATTCCGCCTTATAAACTAGTGCCATTCCGCCTTCGCCTACTAATTCCAGGATACGATAACGATTACCAAGGATGGAGCCGATCATTGTTCCTCACCTCCTGGCTAATGCCGCCTGCAATACTTCTTTGGCAATGGGAGCTGCCACAGTGCCCCCGGAGCCAGCGTTTTCAACAATAACTGTCACAACTGCGCGCGGCGCTTCCGCAGGTGCAAACCCGACAAACCAAGCATGTGAGATGCCATGAGGGTTCTCAGCTGATCCAGTCTTGCCGGCAACCGTTACTCCCGGAATGGCGGCCCGCTGTCCAGTACCCCACTCGATCACATTCTGCATTGCTGCGGTTACTTGCCGGCATAATCCGGCGCTCGCCGCCCGATGCCAAACTACCGCCGGGTAATTGGCATCGTATAATCCCATGCGGGATGAAACCTGTTTGACAAGCCTCGGAGCCATAATCACCCCTTCGTTGGCGATTCCGCAAATCGCCAGCGCCATTGAGAGTGGCGTCATCTGCAGACGCCCCTGTCCGATAGAAGTCTCAGCCAACTCCACCGCTGAAATTTTTCCTGATGGCAACCGGGAACGTTCCAAAGGCAATATAAACGGAGTCTCCTCTCCAATGCCGAAACGGCGGCAGGTTTCCCGAATAGCAGACCATCCGGCCTGCAGCCCCCATTCCACAAATGCAACATTACAAGATACAGCCATGGCGGTATTTAGGTCAACCTCGCCATGCGCGGTTAAGCGGGGTTCAGAAATTTGTCGCCCATCCACCGTTGTTTTCCCGCCACAATCGATTGTGGTGCCATTCCAAACGTCCGCAGCCGCCATTGCGATCAGCGGCTTAAACGTCGAGCCTGGCGGATAGAGCCCGGCTGTCGCCCGATTGAGAAATGGTTGGCGCTCGTCTTTGGCAATCCAGAACCAATCTTTGTTAATATTATTAGGATCAAAGCCCGGATTACTGACCATGGCGAGAATATCACCGTTTAATGGATCAATCACAACCACTACGCCCCGCCTGCCTGCCAGAGTTGCGGCAGCAACTTCCTGAATGCGCCGATCAATCGTCAGGGTAATGTCGGCTCCTGCCTTGCTACGCCCCGTTACGGCCGCTATTACATTTTCCAATTCAATGGCAGTAATTGAACCGCTTAATTCGGAATCAAAGGCACTCTCCAAACCAGCTGTACCATAGCGGGGATCGGCATAGCCAATGACGTGCGCCAATGAATTCAGGAGATAATTGCGCCCGATGCCAGTCCCGTCTTTTGTGTAAACGGTTAAAGGTTCTCCGGTGCGATCATAAAATCCTCCCCGAAGCACGGACTTACCCAAGCTTGCCCGCCGGGGATTAAACGGATGCGCCCATAACTCCTTCGCGCGGAAAAACTGGTACCAAGTCAACATCGCTGCCAGAGCAGCAAATAAAATGACTGTAAAACAAAATAACCGTTTGAGCTGCTTATCCATCATGGTAGTTGTTCCCACCAGCCATTCCCTGAAGCAATCCGATCGTAGCATAGCTGCTAACCAGCGAACTGCCTCCATAACTGATAAACGGCAGATTAACGCCGGTCAGCGGCAGCAGGCGGACTACTCCGCCAACGATTACAATCACCTGCCACGCGAGCAGCAACGAAAGCCCCGAGGCCAACAGAAAACCGAATACTGTTCCGGTCTTTTTGGCCACGTAAAGCCCCCGGGCACAAAGCGCCAGAAACATTGCCAGTACCAGCAGTCCGCCCATTAAACCGAGTTCTTCCGCAATCGCGGCGATAATAAAGTCATTATGCACAGACGGGATTATCTCAGGTTGTCCGGCACCAAAGCCCACCCCTAGAATCCCACCGGATCCGAGCGCAAATAACGATTGCACGATCTGATAACCAGCCCCAGTAATATCGTTCCAGGGATTAAGCCAGATCTTAACCCGCATCCGGACATGATCAAAAGCAGCCAAAGAAATGACGGCGCCGACTGCGGCCACCAAACCTCCCGCAACAACATAGCTGAATCGGCCGCTAACCAGATAAATCAGAGCTAGAAAAACGCCGAAATATAGAACCGCAGTACCCAGGTCGCGCTGGAATACCAACAGCAGCAAAGCCATGATCCAAACAAACAACAAGGGACCCAAATACCATAGAGCTTTGAAAGGTCTAATCCACCACTTCGGATGGGCATTTTTCAGATATTGCCCGTACTCTGACAGGTACCCTGCCAGAAACAGCACTATGAGAATCTTCACAAACTCGGAAGGTTGAATGGTCAACGAACCGAAGGATAACCAAGACCGCGCCCCCCCGAAGCTCTGTCCAAACGGAATGGTCAATCCCAGCAGCACCATACCCAGAATAGCCCAGATGTATTTATAGCGCGCCAACTTTTCATAATTGTGTTTGCGGGTCAGTGCCGAGACTGCCAGCACTGTGATCATACTAGCCGCCAACCATGCCATTTGCCGAAAGGCAACATCATCATAGATGCCGTTGGTCTTTTTCATCTGTAACGCATATAACTCAATCAGCCCTAATCCGGAAAGAAAGACCGGAATAATGAAGAGAATTGGTTCCGGAAA
>ENA-UOOR01000200-UOOR01000200.1-fermentation-metagenome-genome-assembly--contig:-NODE-200-length-90794-cov-7.161948_pt1 | contig 90794 bp, 60 predicted proteins | sample MGYA00245780_ERZ724029 | MGnify/ENA primary metagenome ERZ724029 (study PRJEB28704, sample SAMN03018315) | fermentation metagenome | biome: anthropogenic terrestrial biome; feature: soil; material...
CGACCCCTGGGTCGCCAACGGCGCCTACGAGCTGCGCGCGGTCGCCTACACGGGCACCGAGGAGCTCGGCGAGGACGTGGTCGAGGTCCAGGTGCTGAACTCGCTCATCACCATCGAGAGCCCCGCCGACGGGGCGCAAGTCGCGGGGGCGGTGACCGTCGAGGCCAGCGCGCACGAGTCGGTCGAGAGCGTCACCTTCTTCAGCCGCCCCGCGGGCGCCGTCGACTGGTACCAGCTCGGGACCGATGCGACCGCCCCGTTCTCGTGGCAGTGGCAGACCGACCCCTGGGTCGCCAACGGCGCCTACGAGCTGCGCGCGGTCGCCTACACGGGCGCACAGGCGGTTGGGGAGGACGCGATCACGGTCAGCGTCGGCAATTAGGCGGCTGCCATTGGGGGGCGCGCCAGCTCTGCCTCCGAGGGTCCTATCCTTATTAGTGCCGCTGTTCCGACCGGGGACGCCGTCGCCGGCTCGGCGCCACATGCCCGCGACGTTCCGGTGCGAAATCCGTTAGCCGCCTGCAGAAATCGTCACATCCAGGCAGTCTTCTTCAGGAACTGTTACGCGCCAGGCCCATTTCGGCGGTCGAGGGATTCGCGGCTTCGTCTTCGTGCTCCGGCAGGACGCGAACCCCTGTGGCGGGCACGCATCAGGAAATTCGCGCATTTGCAGGTGTTCCTCCCAGACCTCGAATGGACTCTGGAGCGCCACGGGCTCAAGCCCGGCGTCGCGAAGGACGAGCGGGATTGCGACCTGCACGATCCGCCCGCCGGTCACCCGCGCGTGGCCCTCGCCGCGTCAGCGGTGGGAGCGCAGTCGACGGGCCGTTTTGCCCCCCTCGCGAGCGCGGGATAACGCGCAGGGCGAACGGAGAAGGCCGGTCCCCCAGCGATTACTAAACCTTCAACAACGGTTGTTACCGCGGGCAACAAGGGTTGTTGGCCCGTCAGCAAGCGATCCCGCCGCCGCAGCAACGGATCCTGGCGTCGCAGCAACGGTAGAAGCTCCGGTCAACTACTGTTGGCACCGGGTCAACAACCGTAGGCCCAGCCCTCAACAACGGTAGGCCCACCGGGCAGCTACCCGAGAACCAGCGCTCAACAACGGTAGGCCCACCGGGCAGCTATCCGAGAACCAGCGCTCAACAACGGTAGGCCCACCGGGCAGCTATCCGAGAACCAGCGCTCAACAACGGTAGGCCCACCGGGCAGCTACCCGAGAACCAGCGCTCAACAACGGTGGGCCCACGGGGCAGCTATCCGAGAACCAGCGCTCAACAACGGTAGGCCCACGGGGCAGCTATCCGAGAACCAGCGCTCAACGACTGAAGAACCTCCAGTGAGCGGCAGTTGGCCCCCGCGCCACCGACCGTTCGCTTCTCGCCCCACGACACTTCGTCCCAAGGCGAGCTCGCCCTCGTCCCGACCGCCGGCAGGAATGCCGCCGGGAACTAGCGGGGGCGCGCCGCAGGCATTGGACCTCCGCGCGGTGTGTCCGCGCCGCTGGCCCGCTTATGCGCTCGACCCGGTCGACTCGCCGCCCGTGGCCCACAGCCCCGCCGCCCCGCATTTCGGATGGCTCCTCGAGGCCTTCAACCACGCCCGTTGTTGCCACTAATCAACACATTCCCTGCCCAGATGCCCTTTGGGCCGGGCATCTGTTGACCAGTCAACAAGTTATTTTCATTTCGGCCGCATTTAATGGTTGCGCCTACCCTTCTGTGCCCTTTAACCTCTCCCCCGCTTGGATAAACAGGGCCAGGCACCGGGGCGGGGCCAAAGGGGGGCGCGTTTCCCGGTTCATTAACCCCTTGACGAAGGAGACGCAGATGGTGGTCAAGAACCACGTCGGCGCGATCGTCCCCACCGCCGAGCAGTCGCAGCAGTACACGGCGATGGCCAAGGCGATCGCTGACGCCATCCGGCCCTGGGGAACCATCCTCGAGCCATCCGATCGGCACACCTTCCTCAAGCCGCGCACCGGCGGCGAGAAGCTCTTCGACCTGCTGCTGACGCTGGCCAAGGAGTGCTCGCTGAACATCGCGACCATGCCGCTGACCGATTTCGAGGCGGACGTCGCGGTCGCCCGCGCGGCCGAGAGCATCGAGAACGAGCTGGCGGTCGCCCACCAGCTCGCCTCGGATACGCGGCTCGCCGGGTACGGCGAGGCCTGGCAGGCCTTCCTCGCCTACTACGGCGTGCTCACGTCGATGGCCTCGCGGGACCCGGAGCTGGCCAAGCGCCTCGCGCCGATCACCGAGTTCATGGCCCGCCGCCGCGCGAAGCCGGCGGCGAAGCCCGAGGAGGAGACGAAGTAGCGGTTTGGTGTGGTGGTTGGTGAGGCTCGCGGCCGGGCTCCGAAAGGGGTCCGGCCGCGGGTGTTTTGAGCGCCGGGGGGCAGGTAGACGGGCGGGAAAGCGCTCCAGAGCTCGTGCAAGGTCCAGGTCAGGAGTTGGCAACCACGCGAAATCGAAGCGTTTGCAGCCAAGCCTCGATTTCGCGGACCGATTTGGAATCTGGGGCAACTCACCGAGATGGCCTCACCCGCACGTGCCTCGACTCCGAGGCTTCCGCTGGTCGCCTCTACGCTCGGCATGACCGGTCCAGCCCAAGTTGCCTGGGCAGTGGCGGAAGGAACTCTAGGGTCCGAAGGGCTCGGCCACGCAATCATTTCAACTTCGACCGTCCGTCGGATTGGATACACTTCGCCCTGCAAAAGGTGCGGGACGCCAATGAGCTTGGCCCAGCTACTCGAGGCCAGGTTCACCTCGGTCGTGTGAACGTGGTTGTCCGTCCGGCGCCTGCTCATGGCACCGGAGCAACTGATGGAAATCCTGCCGGGAACCGAGGTCTTGGCGCGCGGCCTGCGCTGGGAGGTGGTCTTCTCGCAGCCCGCCGGCGAGCAGCAGCTCTACCGCCTGCGGTCTGTCGAGAGCGCTTGGCAGGGGCGCGAGCTCGACGTGCTGGTCCCCTTCGAAAAGGTTGAGCCGGTCGCCCGCGACTTTGAGCCGACGAAGGCTGCCCTCCTGCAGCAATGGAGGGTCTTCCACCAGGCCTTCCTCCTCGAGCAGGCGCTGGGGACCGACGCCCTGCTCGCCGCGCAGCCCGGGCGGCTCACGATCGCCGCCTACCAGCTCGTGCCGGTGATGCGCGCGCTGCGCATGTCGCGCCCACGGCTGCTGCTCGCCGACGACGTCGGCCTCGGGAAGACCATCGAGGCGGGCCTCATCCTCGCCGAGCTCATCGCGCGCCGCCGCGCACATCGCATCCTGATCGTGTCGCCCGCAGGCCCGCTGATGTCCCAGTGGCAGCAGGAGATGCGAGAGCGGTTTGGCCTGCGCTTCGCGGTGCTCGACTCGCAGTCCGTTCAGCAACTCCGCTTCTCGAACGAGGCCGGCGCCAATCCCTTCGACCACGAGGCCTTCGGGCTCATCTCCATCGACTACGCCAAGCAGGAGAAGGTCCTCCAGGATCTCGAGCGCACCCAGTACGACGTGGTGGTCGTCGACGAGGCGCACCACTGCGTCAGCCTCGGCAAGGCGGGCGACCGCGAGGATTCGCAGCGCCGCAAGCTTGCCGAGGTGCTCGCCCGCCGCTCGGACGCCTTGCTGCTCCTCACGGCGACCCCGCACGACGGCTTCGACCCGCACTTCGCCTCCCTGGTCGAGCTGCTCGACCCGAGCCTGGTCGACGGCCGCGGCGCCCTTCGCGGCGAGAAGTACCAGGAGCACGTCGTGCGGCGCCTGAAGCGCCACATCAAGGACCCCGCGACCGGTCAGCCGATGTTCCGCGAGCGCAAGGTCCATCCGATCCAGGTCTCCTGCGGCCGCAGGTCCGAAAGCAACTACGCCCAATTCCAGGAATCCTTCCTCTCCCTGGTGGCGCCTCAGCTCCGGCGGGCGCTCAAGCGCGGCGAATACGCCGAGGTGCTCGCCTTCATCTCGCTGCTGAAGCGCTCGGTCTCGACCGCCTCCGCCTGCGCGAGCACTCTGCGCGTAGTCGCCGATCACCTCGAGGAGCGCATCGAGAAGGGCCAAGAGGCACAGGAGGCGCGCAAGCAACGCATCCGGACGCTACGCGACCTGCAGCGCCGCAAGGATCGCTTCGGCTACCTCTCGCCCGAGGAGGAGCAGGACCAGGCGCAGCTCGAAGCCGAGGACGTGGCCGGACACCTCCTCGAGGAAGGCGCCGAGGAGCTGGAGCGAAAGCTCGGTCTCTTCGAGCGCGAAGCGCGCCGTGAGCGCGAGCAGCTCAAGAGCCGGGGGACGACCCGCGACGCTCTGCGCGTCCTCGCACGGCTCGCCGAGGAAGCGAGCGCGGAGGATCCAAAGCTCGAAGAGCTCGTCGCCCAGATCCAATCCGTTCGCGCCCAGGAGCCCGCGGCGAACATCCTCGTCTACACCGAGTACACCGACAGCCAGCGGGCGGTGATCGCGCGGCTGGAGCGCGAGCGCAAAGCCGGGAAGCTCACCGGGCGCGTACTCGAGCTGAGCGGGGCCACTCCGGACTCGAAGGGCGAGGCCTCCGACCCGGACGCCACACCGGCCGGCAGGCAGGAGGTCACCGGGCTCTTCACGAGCGTGGACGACCTGGTCCTCGTCTCGACCGACGCGAGCGCCGAGGGCCTGAACCTCCACGAGCGCTGCCACCACCTGATCCACGTCGAGCTGCCCTACAACCCGAACCGCCTCGAGCAGCGCAACGGGCGCATCGACCGCTTCGGCCAGAAGCACGATCCTCAGGTCCGCTACCTCTACCTGGCCGGCACGTTCGAGGAGCGGCTGCTCATCCGGCTCGTCGCGCGCTACGAGGCGCAGCTCAAGCGCCTCAAGTTCGTGCCGAACACGCTCGGCATCTCGGTCGCCAACGCCTCGATGCGATTGCTCGAGGGTCTCGCCGACGAGGACCGCGAGCTCTTCAAGGCGGGCAAACCGGTCACCCTCGCCGCCCTCCCGGCCGACGACACCACGACGCCCGCCTACCAGGACATGCTCTCGGAGATCGACCGAGTCTTCACGAGCTTCGAGAAGGCGGCCAAGACGCACGCCTGGCTCGGCGAGGCCGGGCTCGGCGCTTCCGAGGCCCACGTGCAGGAGGCCGACCGTGCCCGGGAACGGGCAGAGGAGCTCGGCGCGGTCGATCTGCTCGGGTTCGTGGTCGATGCCCTGCGGACCGAGAGCCCCGAGGCCGACGCCGTGCGCGAGCAAGACGGCGTCTGGGAGCTCAAGCTCCCGCGGGCCTGGAGCGTCGGCATGGAGGACGTGCCGGGGCTCGAGCCCGAGAAGCAGCTCCTTCGCGTGACGACGGACGTAGAGGCGCTTCGGGACGCCGACGGCCACCGGCTCGGCTACCTCGGCCGCGCGCACCCGACCGTCCGCCGGGCCATCGACCGGGTGCGCAACGTCCAGTTCAGCCGCGACGGCCAGCTCCTCGACCGTCGGGTCTCCGCGGCGAAGACCGACGCGAAGGAGCCCGCGCTGCTCTTCACCTTCCTCGGCCGCGTCCAGAGCGGTGCCGGGCGCGAGCTCGAGCGCGTCCTGGCCGTGCGGATCTCCAAATCCGGGAAGCTCGATACGGTCCCCTCGCACCGCGACTGGTCGGAGCTGGCTGCCGCGGAGCGCGCGCTCTCGACCAAAGGTGTCTGGGCGAAACACTTCGGCGACTGGGCCAAGCCCGACGACGAGCGCGCGCGGCGAGCGGCCGAGGAGTGCTTCGCGGCGTTCGCCGCGGACTTCGCGATGAGTCATCAGGGCGTCCTCGACGAGGAGAAGCGCTCGCTCGACGTGTGGCTTCGCGCTCGGGCCCACGAGCTCTGCGGCCCGCGCGTGGCTCAGGCGGAGTTGTTCGAGGAGGGCAACTCGGGGCTGACCGCGCCGAAGTGGAAGATCCTCGCGGACGACGCCGGGCGCCTCGCGGCCTTCGCGAGCGATGCGGCCGTGGCGCCGCATTCGCGGTCGGAGGCTCGCACGGTGCTCGAGATCCAGGCGCGGCGCGCGGCGGACCTCGCCCGCCGCGCGGCGCTCGAGCCGCCCAAGGTCGTTCCGCTCGGGATCCTCATGCTCGTTCCGGAACAGGAGCGCTGAAGATGCGCCGAAGCAACGTCAGCGGGCCCCGCCCCGTTCACCCTGAGCGTAGCCTCCCGAGGAACGAGGGAGGCGGAGTCGAAGGGGCCCTCGACTTCGGCCTCGCAAGCTCGGCCTACGCTCGGGGTGACCGGGGGCCGACTCCACCAGCCGCCGTTCCGGAAAAGGAGCTCTGAGATGTCTTTGCGCCTTCAAGACGACTGCTCCTTCTTCGGCTCGGCGCTGCCCGAGCCGTTCGTGCTCGGCGATCTCGAGCCCTGGCTCGCCAAAGAGAAGCTCCTGCCCAAGGCGATCGGTGCCGAGGGCAAGAAGCTCACGGAACGCTGGAGCCAACTCCGCAGATCGCTGCGCGCCCTGGGCGAGGTCGGCGGGCCACAGCGGGTCGCGAACCACGTCCTCGCGCCGCTCGTGGCGGTGCTCGGCTACGAGAAGCTCGAACGGCAGGACGAGGCCGTCCGCACGCGCGAAGGCGACGAGGATGCCGGCTGGCTCTTCGTCGGCAAGGACGGCGCGAAGCTGCGGGTCTGGTCGGTCGACATGAACGCGGACCTCGATGCCCCCAGCAAGCGAGGCCACGCCTACCGCTTCAGCCCCAGCCGCATCGCCAACCGCGTCCTGCTCACCAAGGGCGAGCGGCTCGGCCTGCTCACCGACGGCATCGAGCTGCGGCTGCTCATCTCCGACCCGGCGCGCAGCGAGAGCCACCTCATCATCAACCTCGGCGGCGGCGGGTGGCGCTCCCGTCGCGAGGTGCCCGACTCCTTCAGGCTCCTGCTCGCCCTCGGATCGCCCGCGGGCGTGCGCAAGCTGCCGGAGCTGACCGAAGCGGCGCGACTGTCGCAGACCAAGGTCACCGCCAAGCTGCGCGAGCAGGCGAAGCTGGCGGTCCTCGGATTCCTGCAGTCGATCTTCGAGGACGCGAGGAACAAGGCCGCCCTCGAACCGGCGAAGGAGGACGCGTATCCGGAGCTGGCGCGGCGCCTCTGGAGCGAGGCGCTCATCGTCGTCTACCGCCTGCTCTTCATCCTCAAGCTCGAGTCGTCGCCCGATCCGGCGCGGGCGTTCAGCTTCGCCTCCAATAGCCTGTGGCGAAACACCTACTCCCCAAACTTCGCGCTCGGCCGCGTCATCGAGGACTACAGCCGCAAAGGCGTTCCCACGGGCACGATGCTCTCGGATGGCCTGCGGGCCCTCTTCATCATGTTCTGCGACGGCCTCGCGGCGAGCGGGCTCAAGGTCAGCCCGCTCGGCGGCATGCTCTTCGGGAAGGACTCGACCCCGATACTCGACGCGTGTGCCTGGAGCGAAGAGGCCGTCCGCTGTCTGCTCGAGAACCTGCTCTGGACGCCGCGGGCCGGGCGCGACCAGCCGCAGCGCGTCCACTACGGCTCGCTCGACGTCGAGGATCTGGGCCGCGTCTACGAGGCGCTGCTCGAGCTGGAGCCCGGCATCTCCACCGAGCCGATGTGCCGCCTGCGTCGCGCCAAGCTCGAAGTCGTGGTGCCGCTCGAGCAGGGGAAGCCGTACCGAAAGAACGCGGCCTTTGCAGAGTCGGCGGACGAGGCAGACGAAGAGGGAGAAGAGTCGGAGGAGCGAAGCGGCGGCAAGAAGACCAAGGTCCAGTGGATCGAGGAGATCCCGCCCGGGCATTTCTATCTGCGCGTCGGCCTGGGCCGAAAAGCCTCGGGCTCCTACTACACGCCGGATGCCTTCGTGCGGTTCCTGGTCCAAGAGACCCTCGAGCCGCAGGTCGCCGAGCGCAGCCCCAAGGACGACCCAAAGCCGGACGCCATCCTGAAGCTGAAGGCGCTCGATCCGGCCATGGGCTCGGGCCACTTCCTGGTCGGAGCCTGCCGATTCCTCGCGGACAAGCTCTACGAGGCATGCCGGCTCTGCGACGAGCTCGCGAGCAAGGCTGAGGAGAAGGCGGAGAAAGAGAAGAGCGAGGAGAAGCGGGCCGCACTGCGCACGCAGGCGGCGGAGTTGCGCAAGCGCGTCGAGGAGTTGCCCGACCCGAACGACGAGCTGGTGAGTTACTTGCCCAGCCACGTCCCCGAGGGCGAGCAGAGCGGCCTCTCCCAGGCAAAGGCCCTCGCCATCTGCAGGCGGCTGGTGGCGGTCCATTGCCTCTACGGCGTGGACAAGAACCCGCTCGCTGTCGAGTTGGCGAAGGTCTCACTCTGGCTCGAGTCGTACGCCGAGGGCTTGCCACTCACCTTCCTGGATCACCGGCTGGTGCTCGGCGACTCGCTGACCGGGCCGTTCCTCGCGGACCTGATGACCTTCCCCGGCACGGGCCAGCGCATCGACGACCTGCTCGCCAAAGACCTCGCCAAGAGGCTTCAGGCGGGCGTCGCGCGGGCAATGCAGCACGTCCGTCAGCTCGAGGCCTCGGTCGGCAAGGACGTGGCCGACGTCGAGGCGAAGCGGAATGCCAAACAGAAGCTCGACGAGGAGCTCGCGCCGTTCAAATTGCTAGCGGTGGCGTGGAGCGGGGGCGTGCAACTCGGGCGGGCGGAATGCGACGACCAGGCCTACCTGAAGCTGGCGAAAGCTGTTGCGGGCGGTCAAGAACCGTTCGCCGTAATCCAGGCGTCTCGAGAGCTGGAGCAAATGGTTGCATCGGGGAAAGCGGGCGTGGCCTATGACCTGGTATTCCCCGAGGTATTCCACGGCGGGGAGTACGCCGCCAAGCGCACGGGATTCGACGCCATTGTTGGTAATCCGCCCTGGGACGCTTTGCAGCCTTACGCCAAGGAGTTCTACGCGGCATTCGACTTGAGGGTTCTCGATGCACCGACGAAACGGGAGCGCGCCGAGATAGAGAAGCGACTGGAGAAGCGGAGCGACCTTGCCGCAGCCTTCCAGGCCTATTCCCGCTCCATCGATGGCTACAAGCGCGTCCTCGACCGGCTCTTCAAGCGAATCAATCAGACCGCGGGAGGAGCCCCGAGTGGTGCAGCGCTCGATCTCTGGCAGCCATTCGCAGAGCGAGCCGTCACGATGCTCGCGAGCACCGGCCAATGCGGCATGGTCTTGCCATCGGCTTTCCATGCAAACCAAAGCGCCACCGGCGAGCGGGAGCTCTACATCAATGATGCTGGGCTCCGGCTCTGCTACTCGTTCGAGAATCGCAACAAGCTGTTTGATATCGATTCGCGCTTCAAGTTCGCGGCAGTTGTCGCGCGCCGCGCCGCGAGCGCTCGCGGCGAGCTTTCATGCGCCTTCTACCTGCACGATTTGCAGTGGTTGTTCGACGACCAGGAGCCACTGCAATACGACCGCAATTTCGTTCGAGAAACGGGCGGCGAGTACTACTCACTGCTTGAGCTCAGGACGCTGAAGGACGCCGAGGTCGCCAAGCACTGCTACAGCACAGGGATGACATTCGGTGAAGAACGCGAGCGTTTCAGCGTTCATTGCGGCGAAGAGATGCACATGACCAAGGCCGCGCATCTCTTCACTTCAATTGAGAAAGCGCTCGTCTCAGAAGATCCGCGTGAGCCCGACGTCGCTTCAGCGCTGCTCGAAAAGGGCTTTGTGGCTCTCCACGAAGGCAAGACCTTCCACCAATTCAATGATCATTGGGATGCGCCGCCGCGCTATCTCGTCGGATTGGACAAGGTGGCCGACAAGCCTGGTTGGCTTCGGCCGAGCCGCTACTTCCGGCTTGCGTTTCGAGATATTGCCAGCTCCACCAACGAACGCACCGGCATCTTCTGCCTGTTGCCTCCCGGTGTGCTTTGTGGCAACACCGCGCCCTGCGAGCGGGCTCCAGAGGCTCGTCCCAATTCCGTAGCTCTCAACTTTCTTGCGGTCGTCAATGCCCATACGTTTGATTGGGCCTTACGCCAGAAGAGCGCGACCCATGTAAGCCAGTTCATCCTCGACGGTTGCCCCGTACCGCCTGCTGCATTCGTAGGCGACCGCGCCCGCTTCCTCGCGCACGCCGCGCTCCGTCTCTCCTGCAACCACGAAGGGTATGCGCCGCTCTGGATGGAGCAGCTCGGCGAAGAATGGCGCGAAGCCGCGCCCAACAAGAACTGGCCCGTCCTTGGTGAAGAAGCCGACCGGTGGGCCGTGCGTGCGGCAATCGACGCGGTGGTGGCGGACGCTTACGGCCTGGCCCGCGAACATTACGAGCACGTCCTCGGGAGCTTCTCGCACAAGAGCTTCCCCGACGCGCCAAAGCTCTGCCTCGCCGCGTTCGATGAGCTGAAAACGATCGGCCTGGAGGCTTTTCTCAAGAAGCAGGACCCGTACTGGAACGTGCCGCTCAACAAAGAGCTGCCAAAGCCGGTGATTGAGCTGGCAATTCCCGAGCAGAAGGCGGGCGGCCAGGGCCAGCTTCCGGGGATGGGCACGGCGGTCGGATCCGGCCGGCGACCGCGGAAACGGGCGTAGGGGGCAATTCATGGCGATCGATCCCGACCGGCTGGGCCAGCTCGCTCGTTCCGAGGAAGGGCAATACTTCGACCGCAAGTCGCTCTTCGAGGGTCCGCCGGGCAACAAGCAACCGCGCGATCGGAGGAGCGTTCGTGATCAGGTCGCCGAATACGCGGCAGCTTTCGCCAATGCGGAAGGTGGCACGCTGCTTCTCGGTGTCGAGGACGACGGCACGGTCACTGGGCACCGGTATCCCGCCGAGGTCGTGGACCGGATTCTCGAGACTCCTCGGCAGCGACTGAAACCACCGCTCCAACCTGGCGCGCGAGCGGTAATCGATGGTTGCGAAGTCCTCGTCTTCGAGGTCGAAGCGGCAGCATCGGCCGTGATGGTGACCGGCGACGGCTTTCCCTTGAGGGTTCACAAGGACGTCTTTCAGTTCGGCGAGGAGCAAATCAACAGCTTGAAGCGTCAGGGGCTGGTCGAGAGCGCCGAAGCCCGGAAGGCGCCGGGCCTGACGATCGGGGGTTTGGACGAGAAGCTCATCGCTCGAGCCAGCGGGAGCTCAGGAGCCGTGTTCTCCTCGCCGGCTGAGTACTTGATCCAACGCAGGCTTGCCGATCGGCAGGGCGATGGGCTGGCTCTCAGGGCAAGCGCAGTCCTTCTCTTCGCGCGTGACGCTCGTGTCATCGAACACCCGAGCGCCGGCGTTCGGATCTTCCGCGTCCAAGGCACGCAACGGCTGACCGGCACTTCTCACAACGTGCAGGAGCTGCCGCGCATCGAGGGCAACCTTCCGGACGTCTTGGTCCGCACCCGCGAGGTGCTCGGGACGCTCATCCGGAAGTCCGCGCGGCTTCATGAGCTGTTCTTCCGCGAAATGCCCGAATACCCGACCCTCGCATGGCAGGAAGCGGTGGTGAACGCGGTCGCTCACCGCGATTACGGGATTCGCGGGCGCTGCGTCGAGGTCTGGCTCTTCGACGACCGCATGGAAGTGGTGAGCCCCGGTGGTCTCCTGCCCGAAGTCTCTCTCGCAAAGCTCCGGGTGGGGACGAGTTGCCACGCGAGCCGCAATCCTCGTATCGCCCGGGTCCTCGCCGAGCTGGGAATCATGCGCGAACAGGGCGAGGGCATTCCGCGGATGTTCGAGGAGATGGAGCGCTCCTTCCTTCGCCTTCCCGAGCTCGACGCGAGCGAGTCGGAGTTTCGCGTTGCGCTGCGCAACGAGCCTCTGTTCGTTGGCAGCGACCCGGCATGGGTCCGGCAGGTCCAAAGCTCGGCGTTCAGCGTCCGTCAGAAGCGCGCTCTCATCGGGCTCGCCGGGCGAGAGTTTGCCAACAACGACTATCGGTCGCTGAACCAGGTAGACAGAGACACGGCCTATCAGGAGCTGCACCAGCTCGTGGACCAGGGCGCGCTCGTCACTGTCGGAGGTCGCGGGCGTGGCGCGCGCTACCGCGTGCGGTCCCAACCGGCCGCAGACTCCGCTCAAAGCGGCGAGATCGACTCGAGGCTGCTCGAGCGAATGACCGCTCGAGGCTTCCTCACGCACACCGACTTCGCGGCGCTTGGTGAGCAGTCTCGCGCGGTAGTCCAGAGGCGCCTCGCGCGGATGGTCGAAGCTGGCCTGCTCATTCCAGAAGGCTCGGGACGCTGGAGGCAGTACCGGCCAGGCCCGCGGTGGCCACCGGGATGAGCCCATCGCTCACGTGCCGGCTCGAATGCGGAGAAGACAACCACAACAATTACCGGAGGTTAGCTGCTCTATCGCTCGTCTATCGCTCCCAAGCCGGACGTCTTCGAGAGCGATAGAAGCTCCAACTGCCAGAAAACACAGGGGTTTTAGGGGCCGCAATTCGTCCGCAATTCGCCGCCTGGGCGGGTGTTGCCAAAGCGGCCTTCCAATGCCTCGAGCGCCCGACCCCAGAGCTCTTGCGCGGTCGCACGCCCTGCGGAAAGCAAGCTGACCGTCGCGGTACCGGCTGAAACCACGCCATCGGAGGGAACGTGCCAGTCCATCCCATCGCCGTCGTCGATCGCATCATCGAGGAGTACCGCAGCTACCTGCTCACCGAGCTCCGGGCGAGCGACCCGACGCTGCGTCAGGCACTGACCGAGGCGCTCGACCGGCCGGGCTTTCTGGCCCAAGAGCCCTTCTTCCAGGCGCATCGACCGTTCAAGGAAGGCAAGCCCTGGGCGCAGCTCGGCCTCGATGGGAAGCTCGCCAAGGTGATGGAGGCGCGCAGCGAGTCGGAGACCGCCTTTCTCCACCAGAGCGACGCCATCGAGCACCTGCTGTCGAAGCAGGCCACGCCGCTGGTGGTCACGACCGGTACCGGCTCGGGCAAGACCGAGTGCTTCCTGCTGCCCGCTATCCAGAACGCCATCGAGGACGCGGTCCGCTTCAAGCAGCCGGGGCTGACGGCCATCCTCGTCTACCCGATGAACGCGCTCGCCAATGACCAGGAGACCCGCATCCGCGAGTACCTGGAGGCTTCGGGCCACACCTACGTGCAGGTCGAGCGGTACGACAGGTCGACGACGCAGGAGAAGCGGGAGGCGATGCGCAAGTCGCCGCCGCACCTGCTGCTGACCAACTACATGATGCTCGAGTACCTCCTGGTGCGGCCCGCCGACCGGGAGGCCATCTTCGCCAACCACCGCTGCCGCTTCATCGTGCTGGACGAGGTCCACACCTACCGCGGCAGCCTCGGGGCGAACATCGCGCTGCTGCTGCGCCGGCTGCAGGCCCACCTCCGGAGCGCGACGCAAGGCTGGAACGTGGACGACAAGGCGGACGCGCGGCGCTTCCCCAAGCCGCTGCTGGTCGCGACCTCGGCCACGATCAAGAGCATCGACGAGACCGGGCTTTCGCAAGCGCAGGTCAAGTCGATGCGCGAGCAGGCGGTCCAGGCCTTCGTCGCCGATCTCACCGGGTACGCGCCGGGCTCCTTCAAGGTGCTCTCGGAAGAGCTGCGCCCCTTCACCCGGCCCGCCGAGGCGCATTGGCCTCCGAAGCCGCCGCTCCTCGATCCGCCCGATGCCAATCACCCCGAGGCGGTCCGCCGCGCGGCCGCGAAGCTGGCGGGGCTCGCCGAAGACACACCGCTCGAAGACTCGGTGCGCCGGGCGGCCATCTTCTGGACCCTGGCCGAGCTGCTGTCGAAGAAACCACTGTCCGTTTCGGGAATCGTCAGCGCCCTGCACCAGACCGTGCCCGAACGCCAGAGCTCCTCGGCCGAGGAGCTCGAGCGCGAGGTGCGCGCCGCGCTCTACACCGGCGCCGCGCTCGGGAGCGTCGGGGGCGCACTTCGGCTTCGTGCCCACCGTTTCGTGCGAGGAGGCTGGCGCTTCCACCGTTGCGTCGATCCCGCGTGCGGCCGCCTCTATCCGATGGGCGAGGGCAACTGCGTCTGCGGGATGCCCACGGCGCCGCTGCTCCTGTGCCGTGCCTGCGGCGCCGACGCGCTCGACCTCGCCGGCTCGGAGGATCCAGAGAGCGGCAGGCTCACCCCGCGCCATGGGGCCGACGAGAGCTTTCAGGAATGGCTGGTCTACGATCGCGCCCGCCTCGCAACCGGTGATTCGGAAGACGAGGAGGCAGAGGGCCGGCCTCAGGCCAAGCAGATCCAGATGAAGGGCAGACCGGTCTTCCACGGCTCGTTCGATCCGGCCACCGGGCTCTTCAGCAAGGTCGGCGAAACCTACGCGATGAAGGTCTCCCTGGCGCCGGCCCGCAACAGGTGCTTGGTCTGCGGCACGACCGTGGGCTCGGGCTCGGTGCTCACGCCGGTCGCCCTGGGCACCTCGGCCGCCCTGCGCGTCCTGTCCGAAGGGGTCGTCGGAGGGCTGGCGCGCGAGCATCAGCGCGAGCCCGTCGACAACGGCGGCAAGGAGCGCATCCTCATCTTCGCCGACAGCCGCCAGGATGCTGCGCACCAGGCGCGGTTCATCACCTACGCGGGCCGCTACGACCGGATGCGCCGCCGCCTCGTGCGCTTGCTGCGCGACAGCGGCGGCGAGCTGAGCCTGGAGAAAGCTGCGCACGGGCTGATGCTCAGAGGCTTCCAGCGCCACGACAACCCTCACCTGACCAACGAGAAGGTGCTCGAGGCCCGCTACCTGAACGACGACACGCGCAAGCGGGCCATCGCGTGGGAAGCCGCGCCGCTGCTCGACGACCTCGCGGTGAGCGCCAACTACCGCGCGACCGTCTTCAACCTGGGGCTGGTCGGCATTCGCTATGGCGAGCCCGGCCGGCTCGAGACGCTGGTCGAAAAGCACGGCGCGAGCCTGCGCGCGCAGCTTGGCCTGCAGCCCGCCCAGCTCGTCTACCTGTGCCGCTGCATCCTCGACGAGATGCGCGTGCGGCGAGCCTTCGGGCACCCGATGCTGCGCTATCACCCGATGAGCCCCGAGTGCCCGGAGGAGATCCGGGAGGCGGACTGGGAGCGACGGATCAAGGCGCCGGTCGGCTATCCCTGGGACGCAGAGAAGCACGTGCCTGTCGGCAACATGGACCAGAACCTCCTGCCGGACGGGGTCTCGCGGCTCAACGCGTGGCGCGCCGCCGGTCGCGGCGGCTCGGTCCCGAAGATCCAGCGCATCTTCACCAGTCTGCTGACGCGCATGGGAGGTGCGCAGGCGAACGAGACGCTGCTGCTCGGCGTGCTCGAGCTGCTGGTGGGAGGCGGGCTCCTCGACGCCAACACGCTTCGCGGGCGCTGGAAGGAGAAGATCGACCTTCTCCAGGTCCGCCACGACGCGATCGACCTCGTGCTGCTGAAGCCTGAGGATCGGCTCCGCTGCAGCATCTGCAACGTGCGAATGCCCTTCACGACCAAGGGCGCACCCTGCCGCGCCTGCCACGGAACGATGGAGCCCTGGGACGAGCAGACGATTCTCGAGAGCCGCTACGTCCAGCGAATCCTCGCCGAGGAGGACCTGACGCTCGTCGCCCGCGAGCACACCGCCCAGGTCACCGGCGACGGGCGGCTCGTCATCGAGCAGGACTTCAAGGCGCCCGCCTCGGAATCGGCGGTCAACGTCCTCGCCTGCTCCCCGACGCTGGAGATGGGGATCGATGTCGGCGGCCTCGACGCGGTGCTGATGCGCAACGTGCCGCCGCGCCCCGACAACTACGCGCAGCGCGGAGGGCGCGCCGGCCGCCGCAGTCGCGTGGGCATCGTCGTCGGCTACGCGCGCAACACGCCCCACGACCAGTACTTCTACGACAAGCCCGCGGAGATGATCGCCGGCGAGGTCGCCGCGCCGGCCATCGGGTTGGGCAACCGGGACGTCGTCATCCGCCACCTCAACGCCATCGCCCTGGGCGCGGCCGAGCCCGGCCTGGCCGGCCGGATGCTCGAGTACATCTCGTTCAAGGGCGAGAAGAACCAGGAGGCCATCGACGGGCTGATCGATGCGTTCGAGAGCCAGATCGGGCACGCCGCGGATCTGGCGATGGCGGCCTGGGACACCGAGCGCATCCTCGAGCCGGCCGGGCTGGGCAGCAGGGAGAAGCTCATCGCCACGCTCAAGCAGCAGTCGGAGCGCATCCGCGACGTCTTCGACCGCGTGCAGTACCAGGTGCAGCAGCTCCAGCAGCAGATGCAGCCGCTCGTGCAGTCCGGGACGCAGAAGCATCAGGGCTTGAGCGCCATCGAGCTGATCCGCCGGCTGCTCGGCCAGCCTGACGAGAAGAAGAAGAGCGGAGACGCCGACGATCGCAGCGCCGGGCACCCGATGCGGCGCTTCGCCGAGTTCGGAATCCTGCCCGGCTACGAGTTCCCCAGCGAGCCGGCGACGCTGCGACTGCTCGGCGATCGGGACGAGAGCGAGCCGATCTCGGTGGTGCGCCGCTTCGGGCTCGCGCAGTACCAGCCCGAAGCGCCTGCCCATGCGCGCGGCAAGAGATGGCGCGTCTGCGGCCTGGACATGACCTCGCCCTGGAACCCGCGCTCGGAGGAGCCGGGTTGGGCCTACCGGGTCTGCGGCGTTTGCCGCCTGAGCTTCGATGCCCAGCAGGTCTCCTGCCCCAGGTGCGGCAAGCCGCACCCCGGCGGTCCGGAGCACCCGGCCTACGAATTCGGCGGCTTTCTGGCCGTCCAGGACGATGCGCCGGTGCTCGAGGAAGAGGAGCGAATTGCGCTGGCGGCGAACGTGCGCTGCTCGCCGCAGTGGAACGCGGACATCCGAGCCCGGTATCTGCTCCCGACCGGCTGGTTGGCGGAGGTGCGCTCCGGCGAGGAGATCCGCTGGATCAACGAGTGGAAGCCACCCGCGGAGACCGAAGCGCACTGTGCCCTGCGCAGCGACGCACGTGGCTTCTACCTGTGCCCGGTCTGCGGCCACACTCTCGTGCCGCCTCCCCCAGCCGAGAAGACCAAGGGCAACAAGAAGGCGAAAGCGGGCTCGACGAAGCACGGCGATCCGTTCGGACACGCCAAGTCTTGCCTGCGGGCGGGTCAACCTCCGGTTCCGCTGGCGATCGTCACCAAGTTCCCGGCGACGACCCTGCGGCTGCTCATCGACGTGCCGCTGGGCTACGACGAGGACGACTGGAAGCGCTGGGGCCTCTCACTCGGATACGCGTTGCGGACCGGTATGCGGCACCGCTACATGCTCGACGGCCCGGAGATCGAGTTCGAGCTCGAGTCGCTCTGGCCGGTCTCCGACGGAGCGCGAAAGTGGCTGCGAGGTGCGCTCACCTTCATCGACCCGGCTGTCGGCGGCAGCGGATTCCTGGAGCACGCGGTCACCGAGCTCGACGGGGTGGCGAAGGCGGCGCTCGACCATCTCGATCACGGCGGCTGCGAGAGCGCCTGCTATCGCTGCCTGAAGAGCTACCAGAACCAGCGGTACCACAAGTGGCTCTCCTGGCCGCACGCCATTCCCGCCGTGGAGAGCCTGTCGATGGCGCCACCCGAGGCACTGGAACCGAAGAAGGGCGACGTCTTCGATCCCAAGCCCTGGCTCGAGGCCTTTGATGCGGGAGTCGGCTCGCCCCTCGAGCTGAGGTTCCTTCGCGCCTTCGAGGCCGCGGGGCTCAAGCTCGAGAAGCAGGTCCCCATCTCCGTGCAGGACGGCGGGCAGCCGATCACCGCCGCCGACTTCGCGGTCCTCGACAAACGCATCGCCGTCTACGTCGACGGCGCCGCCTTCCACACCGGCGCCGCCCTGCGGCGCGACAAGGCGATACGCAAACGCCTCAAGGAAGCGACCCCGCCGTGGACCGTCCTGGCATTTGGCGCAGCGGATTTGCCTCATGCCACCGGCGAGCTGCGCAAGGCCCTCACGAAGGATTAGCGAAACACCCCAACCGACGAGGCGTTTGAATTGGGCCACTTCACGAACCCCGATTCTCCGCGCGGGACGCGGTCTCTCGTTCCGGCCGCTCCCTCTCTCGCCCGCTCAATCCAGAAGAGTTCGGGCGCTGGAGGCAGTGCCGGCCAGCCCCGCCGCGGCGGCCAACCGGGGAAGCGCATCGCTCACGAGCCCGCAGACTTCCTGCGAGCCTCTTCGAGCGATTGGGGCCAGGCCGCCGCCCACCGGTCATGCCGACCGAAGAGGCGACGGGCGGCAGCCTCGGAGTCGAGGCACGCGCGCAAGAGGCCACCTCGGAGAGTTGCCGCAGATCCCAAATCGCTCGAAGAGACTCGCAGGAAGTCTGGTGCTCCGAGTGGGTCGAGGAGCACCAGCGGGCTGGCCCCCTCCGCTCGCACGGCCTCGAGCCTCGCCACCGGGCGCCTCCGGCCTCGTGCGCCCCACCGATCGGCTTGCGGCCCCTTGATTCACCCGAGGGGCTCCTCTCCTGCGCCCCGTGCCGCCCTTCGACAGGCTCATCGGCCGGTCGAGTCTCGCTCCCACGGCCGAATCACCGCTTTGTTTGTCCTATCCTCTCCGCCTGGTCCCGGCGAGAGTGAGCCGCATCGAGAGGCGCTATGAGAAACAGCATCCTGGCCCTACCCCTGCTCGCGCTGGCGAGCTGCGCGCCGAAAGCCGAATGCAGCGACCTCTCCGCCCTCGGCGCGCACCTCGAATCCGGCCGCTGCGTCGTCGACGGCGATCTCGAGCTCGGAGGCGACGAGTGGCGCGCCCTGCCCGAGAACCTGCTCGTCCGGGGCCGACTGGAGATCAAGGGCACGCGCATCCGGAAGCTGCCGAGAGGCCTCGTCGTCGAGAAGGATCTCAGCCTGTTCAAGACCAGCATCGGCGAGCTTCCGCCCGACCTCGTCGTGAACGGGTATTTCGACAACTACCTCGGATTCGGTTCGCCCAGCCTGAAGCGGCCCCCGACCGTCGTGATCAAGGGGCGGTGCCCCGGCTGCCCCCTGCATCGCGCCGCGGCGCCGGAGCCGGAGAAACGCGAGGGGGGCAAGCCGGAGATGTCGAACGAATTGTTCGCCAAGGTGCGGGCGCTCAAGGGCGTGGTGTTCGGCGCCGTGGAGCGCTGCGACGTCGGGAAGCTCGAGGCGCTCGGCGCGAGCGGAGAGCTCACCCTGTTCATCGAGCACGAGTCCCCCCGGCTGATGGGGTCGCTGTTCAGCCACTGTCGCGCAGCCGATTTCTGCCGCCTCGTGCCGACGATGGCCGCCGCGGGGTTGGATCCGTGGGAGGACAAGCCGTCCTCCGACTCGCTGCTCATAACGGCGATCCGCGGCAAATCGACGACGCAAGCGCTCTGCCTCATCGACCATGGCCCGGTCCCCGGGGCGTCCGCCACGGCGGACTTGGCCCGCGGGTTTGCCCGCGAGCAGGCTGAGCTGGCCGGAGAGCACGCCGTGCTTCGCCGGCTGGAAGGAGACAGGCCCGACGACGAGCTCCCGCCTGTCGATCTCGTGCGGTACGACGCGGCCGGCGCCTTGAAGGCACGTCTCGCGAAGCTGAGCGCGCCCGAGCGCAATCGCTTGCTCCTGATGGCGGTTGCGTACCGTTCGCAGAGAGCGCTGCGCCTGCTGCTGAGAAACGGGGCCGACCCGCGCTTTGGCGGCCGCACCGAGAGGTTCGTCGGCCCGCCGCTCGTCCTCGCCGCCAGGCGCGGGAACGTCGAAGCGGCGAAGGTCCTGTCGAAGGCGGGCGCCCGCCCCGATGCCGGAGCGGCGCTTCGCGCGACCTTCGAGGCCAGCATCTCGATCGACCTGCAGCTCGACCTCGTCCGCGTGCTGCTCGCCGCCGGGGTGACCAGGACCGACCGTGCGGCGGCACTCGAGCTCTTCAAGGCGCGGTACGGCGTCGAGAGCGTGGAGGCGGCCCGCGAGCACGATCGCCACTTCGGCGGCACGTTCTACACGGAGGTCTTCCGGTTGCTCGACCGACGCTGAGGGTCGGACGGGGGCCACCGTCTCCCCCTCGTCCCCGCGCAACGGTAAGCTGCGCGCCCGATCCGAACGGAGGCGCCGATGACCGCCGACCTGGCCAAGCGAGCCCAGGAGCTGCGCAAGCAGATCCTCTTCCACGACCACCGCTACTACTTGCTCGACAAGCCGCTCGTCAGCGACGCCGAATACGACCGGTTGATGACCGAGCTCGAGCAGCTCGAGAAGACTCACCCCGAGCTGCGGACGCCCGACTCTCCGACCCAGCGGGTCGGCGGCGTGCCGTCCGAGCGGTTCACCAAAGTGGAGCACACCCGGCCGATGCTCTCGCTCGGCAAGGCGCAGTCCGAAGGCGAATTCCTCGACTTCGACGTCCGCGTGCGCAAGGCGCTCGGCGTCGACGAGGTGCTCTACGACTGCGAGCCCAAGCTCGACGGCCTGGCCATCTCGCTGCTCTACCGCGACGGCGTGCTCGAGCGCGGCGTGACCCGCGGCGACGGGACGGTCGGCGAGGACGTCACCTCGAACATCAAGACCATCAAGACCATCCCGCTGCGGCTGCGCCTGCCCGAGGGAGAGGAGCCACCGGAGCTCTTCGAGGCCCGCGGCGAGGTGATCCTCTCCAAGAAGGACTTCGCCAAGCTCAATCAGCGCCAGGAGGAGGCGGGCGAGGAGCCCTTCGTCAACCCGCGCAACGCCGCCGCCGGGTCGCTGCGCCAGCTCGATCCCAAGATCACCGCGACCCGCCCGCTCTCGGCCTACCTCTACGAGATCGGCGAGTCCTCGGTCCCCTTCCGCACGCATGAAGAGAAGCTCGAATTCCTGCGCTCGGTGGGCCTGCGCACCGCGCCGACCTTCCGCCTCGCCCGCGGCGCCGAGGAGGTGAAGAGCGCCTATCAGGACTTCCTCGACCACCGGCACGAGGAGCCCTTCGAGATCGACGGCATGGTCGTCAAGGTCGACGACTTGGAGCTGCGCGAGCGGCTCGGCACCGTCTCGAAGAGCCCGCGCTGGGCGATCGCCTGGAAGTTCCCCGCCGAGGAGGAGGAGACCGTGGTCCTCGCCATCGACGTCCAGGTCGGGCGCACCGGGAAGCTGACTCCGGTCGGCCGGGTCAAGCCGGTGCTCGTCGGCGGCGCGACGGTCTCCAACGCCACGCTGCACAACGAGGACGAGCTGCACCGCAAGGACGTGCGGGTCGGCGACCACGTCTTCATCCGCCGCGCCGGCGACGTCATCCCGGAGATCGTCGCGGTCATCGCCGAGAAGCGCCAAGGCGACGAGCTGCCGTTCGTCTTCCCCTCGCACTGCCCGGTCTGCGGCGCGGCCGCAGTTCGCAACCCCGGCGAGGCCGACCACCGCTGCACCGGCGTCTCCTGCCCCGCTCAGCTCGCCGGCCACCTCGCCCACTTCGCGCAGCGCACCGCGATGGACATCCAGGGGCTGGGCGACAAGCTCATCGCCTCGCTCATCGAGACCGGCCTGGTGCGCAACGTCGCCGACCTCTACGACCTGACCGTCGAAAAGCTCGCGAGCCTGCCGCGCCTGGGCGAGAAGAGCGCCCAGAACCTGGTCGACGCCATCGACCGCAGCCGCAAGACGACGCTGCGCCGCTTCCTCTTCGCGCTGGGCATCCGGCACGTCGGCGAGGCGACCGCGCGCAACCTCGCGCTGGCCTTCCCGGACATCCGCCAGTTCTACGATCTGAGCGCCGAGCAGCTCGAGTCGGTGCGCGACGTCGGCCCCGAGGTGGCGCGCTCGATGGAGCAGTTCTTCAAGGAGGCGCAGAACCGCGAGGTCATCGAGCGGCTGCTCGCCGCCGGGGTCTTCCCCGAGGCCGAGAAGGCGCCCGAGGGCGGCCCCTTCGCCAACAAGACCGTGGTGCTCACCGGCACGCTCTCGTCGATGGCGCGCGAGGACGCCAAGGCCGAGATCGAGAAGCGCGGGGGCAAGGTCGCCGGCAGCGTGTCGAAGAAGACCGGCCTGGTGGTCGCCGGCGAGGCCGCGGGCAGCAAGCTCGTCAAGGCGCAGCAGCTCGGCATCCAGGTCGTCGACGAGGCCGCGTTCCTGAAGATGCTCGAGGAGAATCCATGAAGCCGGTGCGCGTGAACCTGCGGATCTCCGGGCTGGTGCAGGGCGTCTTCTACCGCGCGAGCGCTCGCGACGAGGCGCTGGCCCTCGGCCTCAAAGGCTGGGTGCGCAACCTGCTCAACGGCGACGTCGAGGCGGAGGTCGAGGGGCCGGAAGACGACGTCGAGCGCTTCATCGACTGGTGCCGCCAGGGACCGCCGGGGGCGCGGGTCGAGGAGGTCGAGGTCGAGCGGAAGGAGTTCCGCGGGGACTTGAGGGCGTTCGCGATCGCGTACTGACCGGTCGGACCGATTCAGTGAGCGTGACGCCCCAGCACCCGCTCATCACGCAGACAAGCGCTCGCCCGTCTGCTCGGCACCGTTTCGCCGCGTTTTACCTGCGCGCGCCTGCTGAATACTCTTTCAGTGGTTCCCACTCTTAGATGGCGCGTCGCTCTCGAGAAACCTGATGACTACCGACCCGACTCTATTTCGTCCCCTCAGCCGCAGGCCACAGGCGACCACGGTCACCGTCAAGGACCTGATCCAGAAGGTTCAAGCGGGCGAAGTGCGCATTCCGCGCTTCCAGCGTCCGCTTCGGTGGAGCGGCAAGAACGTAGTCGAGCTCATCGACAGCGTTTGGCGCGGCTATCCGGTCGGCTCGCTGCTTCTCTGGAAGCGGCCCGCCGATGCCGACACGCTGCTTGTCGGCCGCGCCAAGCTGCAGGTGCCTGACCGCGCCGACGCGTGGTGGGTGGTCGACGGGCAGCAACGCGTGACGGCGCTGGCCGCCTCTCTGCTCGACCTGGATCACGGTGGCGACCGCCGCTGGGTCCTTCGCTTCGACCCCGAGCAGCAGGAATTCCTTCTCGGCCCGCCGCCTCCACACCGCAAGGGGCTCGACGTGCCGCTTTCCGTCCTCGGGGACCTGCGGCGCCTTGGCAGGTGGCTCCGCGAGAGCGCTCTCGAGGAGGAGATGATCGACCGCGTGGAGGACGCCCAGCAGCGCATCCTCGACTACGCGATCCCGGCCTACGTCGTTGAGACGAGTGACGAGGAGGCGCTGCGCGCGGTCTTCGCCCGGCTCAACAGCACCGGCGCGCGGATGAGGGCCGACGAGGTGTTCCAGGCGCTGCTCGGTGCGCCTTCCACCTCCGGACGCTCCTCACTCGACCTGGACGAGCTGCAGAAGGGCTGCGACCTCGACGGCTTCGGCCAACCCGCCCGAAGCGAAATCCTCAAGGCGGTCCTGGCGATGAGCGGGTTGGACCCGACCCGGCGGCTCGATGATCTCGAAAGCCTTCAGGGACTCGTCTCGCCCGAGGATGCGGCCGAGGCGCTATCTCGGACGGTCGCATTCCTGGCCGAGGACTGCGGCATTCCCCACGAGAGCCTCATTCCCTACCCGGTGGTCTTTTTCATCCTGGCGCGGTGGTTCCACGTCCATCCGAATCCCGCCCCGGCGACGCGCACCCTTCTCGCGCGGTGGGTCTGGCGCGGAGCGGTCACCGGCGTCCATGAACGCGCAGCGGTCTCGAAGATGCGCGAGCAAGTTCGCGACATCCAACCCGGGGACGAGTCGGGCTCGCTCGACAGGCTGATGCGCCGCATCGGCTCGCCGCCTTCCGGGCCCTGGCAGCTCGAGAAGTTCAACCACAAGAGCGCGCGAAGCCGCATCGAGTGCCTCGCGCTGCTGAGCCTTGGGCCGCGGGACCGACTCGGGATGGTGTCGATGGGCGATCTCCTCTGTGGAAGAGTAGCCCGCGAGGTCTTCACCAAGAGTGACTGGGAGTCTCTGGCTGAGCCCGACCGCGAGCTGGCCCGGAGCGCCGCGAATCGAGTCCTCCTCGCCAATGCGCACTCGGGGCTGCAGGCGGAGCTTCGGAGGTGGGACCCGACGAAGCACGCCGAAGCGCTGGCTTCGCATCTCATCGACGAAGTCGCCTTCGAGTCCCTGGTCAAGAAGCAGATCCCACGCTTCCTTCGCCGCCGTGCCGCCGCCTTGGCGCAGCTCGTCGACCGGTTCCTGCGCGATCGCGCCGAGTGGGACGAGCCGACGCTTCGGCCTCTCGAGGTGTATCTGGACGCGGAGGCGGTCGATTGAGCGAGCTGAAGACGTCGCCGCGCCTGCGGCTGGAGGTGCGCGTCTCCGGTCAACGAGTAGGGGTCCTCGCTCGCGAGCGCCACGGAGCGATTCGCTTCACGCCGGACGCAGCTTGGCTCGAGGGAGGGCAGCATCCTCCCCTCGGACTCGCCTTCCTCACCGATCCCTCGCCACGGCTAGCCGGTACCGGCTTGCCCTCCTGGTTCGACAACCTCCTGCCCGAGGTGGGAAGCGCGCTGCGACATCGGATCTGCCAGCAGCGCGGTCTTCGCGAGACCGACACGCCGTCGCTGCTCTTGGCCCTTGGGCGCGATCTCCCAGGCGCCGTCGAAGTGCTTGGCGAGTCGGAGCCCGCCGCACTGCCGCCGGAAGAACCGGTAGCCCCAGGCCGGCTTCGCGCCTCGCTCGCCGGAATGCAGCTCAAGCTCTCGATGCTGCTGGAGGGTGACAAGTTCGTCCTGCCAGCCCGAGGCGAGACCGGGCGCTGGATCGTGAAGATCGCCGGGGAGCGCCTTCCAGAACTGCCGCAGGTGGAGCACTGCACGATGAGCTGGGCCGAGGCCTCGGGGCTGCCGGTTCCTCGTCACCATGTGCTTGGAGTCGAAACGCTTCAGGGCGTCCCGCCTGATTTGCTCGGCACACCGAGGCTTGCCTTCGCCGTCGAGCGTTTCGATCGCTCGGTCGACGGCTCTCGCATCCACCAAGAGGATTTCGCGCAAGCGCTCGAAATTGATGCGCGAGCCAAGTACGCCGATACGGGTCCTAGGCGAACGAGCTACGACGCCCTCGCGCGACTGGTCAAAGACGTCTGCGGCGAGGACGCTCAGGCCCAGTTTCTCGACCGCGTCGCCTTCACAATCGCTTCTGGCAACGACGACGCGCACCTCAAGAACTGGTCCTTTCAGTGGGGATTCGATCATCGCCCCAGGTTGAGCCCCTGCTACGACTTCGTCGCATCGATCTCCTGGCCCGCCTTCGGTTGGGAATCACCGCACGGACCCCCGAAGCTCGCCTTGGCCCTCGGGCGCTCGCGCCGCTTCGACAACCTCGACCGCGAACGGCTGCGCCTCTTCGCCCAGAGGGCTGATGTCCCCGACGGCGAGGAACGCATGCTCGCGGCGCTGGAGCGGGCTCGGGCAACGTGGGCAGCGATCGAGGATCAGAGCCCCGCCAGGATGAGAGAGGCGGTGAGGCTGCACTGGAGCAGAGTGCCTGTGCTGCGCAGCCTCGGCGGACTTCCCTCCAGCACGAGGACATCACGGTGTCCGCCGTCGGCCTGAGCAGGCACGCGCCATTTCCGCACGGGTGTTCATTGCCATGCGCCTCTACACCGCCGGCGGCCCGCGTGGGCCTTGGCTTTCCGGGCCTCCGCCCTCCCGAGCCCGCTCAAGAGGTGTCGCGAAATCCCCCTGACCTCGGTTCGTCCCGCCGCTCACCCTGAGCTTCGCACCGGGCCTTGCCCGGCTGTGTCCCACGAACGAACAGCAGCTTGCCGTAGAGCCAGCCGTGCGCGCGAGCGAGTGAAAGTCCCCTCTCCCGCGCTTGCGCGGGAAGAGGGGATTTAGGGGAGAGGGAAGGTTGGTCGCCACCGTCGAGGAGAGGCCGCCTATCGACTCGACGCTCGTGCCCAACCTCGAGGAACGTCGCGGACTGTTAGTTAAGAGCGTAGCTCCCGACGCGAGCGGCGGGAGCGGAGTCGAAGGGCCCCTCGACTTCGGCCTCGCGAGTTCGGCCTCCTGAGCCTGTCGAAGGGGCTCGGGCTGATCGGTTGTCGCTCGAAGGATCCTTCGACACATCTTCAGAACGCCCAGTCGAGCCGCAGGGTCGCGAAGTGCTCGAAGGCACGCAGCTCCTGCCCCTGGAGCTGTTGGGAGCGGTAGGCGTACTCCCCATGCAGCGCCAGGTTGTCGACGAAGTAGTACCGGGCGCCTCCGACCGCCTGCCAGGCGTCGGAGTCGATCTCCTCGGGGGTCAGCAGCAGGCCGAACCGCGCGAAGGCGGCAAGACTGGTCATCGGGAAGTAGTTGAGCTGGGCCGAGCCCGACGAGGTCGTCACCTCGGAGCCTTCGCCCCAGAGCGGCCCCTGGTCGCGGCTGAGGAAGTACTGCAGCTCGAGGTTGAGCTGCCGGTAGTTGAGGCTCGCGTCGGCCCCGAGGCGCAGATGGCGCTGCCGGTCGGCGGCGCCGGCCTGCGGGCGCGCCCGGCCGAAGATGCCGGTCAAGCCGAGCCGCTGTCCGGAGGTCTGGCCCTCGCCACGCCCGAACACATAGGCGACGCGGGCGTAGAGATCCTCGGGGAAGTCGGAGAGACGGTTGGTGCTCGAGCCGTTGATCCAGCCGGCCGCGTAGCTGAACCCCGAGAACTGGTAGCCCGTAATCTCGATGCCCTCCTGCGTCTCGGACAGCGGCGGTCCGCCAGGGAAGCTCGCCTCGTACGGGAGGTAGGGGGTGAAGGTGAGGCGGCGCTTGTCGCTGAAGACCGCGTAGGCGGGCTCGAAGCGGCCCGCGCGCACGTTGAGCCAGCGGGTGCCCAGGCTGCTGAAGACGACGTTGGCCATCTCCAACGACCCTTGCTGTCCGGCGATACCGCGAGCCTCCGGCAGCGACGGCGGGTAGACGACCAGGTAGCCGATGTGCTGGCCGAGCAGGCCCGCGGACAGCAGGTCGAACCCGGTGACGGCAAAGCGCGTGACGTCCTGTCCCTGCGGGTCGCGCTCGCTGTTCACGTAGTCGAAGCCGGCGTGGACGCGCGCGGCAAATGGCGGCGGGCTCTCGAGGACCGTTCGCTCCTTCTGCTCCTCACCCGGCAGCCGGTAGCCATTCATCCGGTAGCGCGCGCCGAAGTCGTTGAGGCGCGGGAAGGCCGAGTGGCACATCGTGCAGTTGTAGCCGTACTTTCGGGCAAAGACCGGGATCCCCGACGCGGGCGGCGACCAGAAGGCGACCAAGGCCGCGACCAGGCCGAACGCGGCCAGCAGCAGAATGCGGCGATTCATCGCTCACCTCCCTCGGGGCTCTTCGGCCCTGCGACCGGCTGCGCACCTCCGGGAAGCTCGGGCAGCTCGACCTCGGGCAGAACCCCGGTCAGCGACTCGAGGAAGGCGACCAGGTCCTCCTTCTCCGAGGCGGTCAACTGCAGGGGCACCATCAGCGGGTCGAGGTTGGGGTTGGGGATTCCGCCGCGGTCGTAGAGCTCGATGACGTCGCGCAGGGTGCGCTCCGAGCCGTCGTGCAGGTAGGGGAAGGTCAGGGCGACGTTGCGCAGCCCGGGAGTCTTGAACTTGCCGCGGTCGGCCGGGTTCTTGGTGGCGTCTTCGCGCCCGAGGTCGGGCTTGGGCCGGTCCATGCCGATTCCGACGTTGTGGAACGACTGATCGGAGAACAAAGGCCCGCTGTGGCAGGAGGTGCAGTGGGCTTTGCCGTTGAAAAGATCGGCGCCACTCCGGGCCGCGGGGCTTATCGCGTCCTTCTCCCCGGCCAGGTAGCGATCGAACGGGCTCGGTCCGGTGACGATGGTGCGTTCGAAGGCAGCGATGGCCTTGGCGATGCCGTCCGCGGTCACCGCAGTGCCAAAAACACACTGGAACTGCTCGACGTAGCCGGGGATGCCGTTGAGCTTGGCGACCACGTTCTCGAGGGTCTCGCCCATCTCCACCGGGTTGTGGATGGGGCCGAGGGCCTGCTCCTCGAGCGAGGCGGCGCGTCCGTCCCAGAACTGGAACTCCATGTAGGCCGAGTCGAGGACCGTGCCGGAGTTGCGGGTGCCGGTACGGCCGCCGATTCCGGTGTCGACCTTGCCGTGGTTTGCCCACCCGGTCTTCGGATCGTGGCAAGTGGCGCAGCTAATCGTGTTGTCGGCCGAGAGCCGGGGGTCGAAGTAGAGCTGCTTGCCCAGCCGCACCTTTTCGTCCGTCTGCGGATTGTCCGCGGGGATGGGCACCGGCGGCAGGGGGCCGTCGAAGCCGAACTGTGCGTGTATCAAACCGCCGAGGGACACCAGGACGACAGCAACCCATTTCATGGCTCACCCCACGATCGGCCGCCAGGCAAGCGTGCGGCGCTCGCCGCAAGGTGGTCATTGGCGCGGTCGTGAGGAATGAGTCCCTTCAGGGATTCGCGTGCTGCTGCCTCAAACAGGGACCTATCGAGGCTTCGACCCCAGCGGGCTACTGCGTCTGCGTGTTCTGCACGACCCGGCAGCTTCCGGCGCAGAGCAGGACGTAGCTCGCTTGTCGCCCGCAACCGGTCGCGCCAAAGGTGTCGACGTTCAGGCGCTGAATCGCGATGGCGGCCGGCTCGCACTGCAGGTCGAAGCCCGCCTGGCGCTGGACTAGATCGAGCGCGTCGACCCCCTGGGGCTCGGGGCAGTAGCCGAAGATGTTGCAGCCGACGGTATAGCGCCGAAGCTTCTGGCATCCCTCGGCGTAGTAGAGCCCGGAGTCGGTGGGGTTATCGGCGCCGCTCGGGTTCGCTGCGGCCACCTCGAGCGAGGCTTCGGGGCACTGCATGTCGAGGCTCGCCTGTTCGCGTACGGCGGCCAGACCGCCGGCACCGCAGCCGGAGCCGATAATCCCAAGGGCGAGCCAAACAACGAGTGGGAGAGCGTTCTTGATGAGCATCTGGTCTCCGGATTGCCAAGAGCGCAGCCGCAATGCAGCCCAACGCTCCGCACGTTTCGAAAATGAAGCGCTGCTTCGATCTACTGCTGGCCGACCGGGCGGTTCGGGGGCCAAAGCTTCTTCGGGGGCTTTGAGTGGGCATTCGCAAGTACGCGAAGCTGCGGATGATGGCGGCAGCGCTCGCGCCGAGGTCGGAGTCGGGAGCGAAGCCGCGAATCCGACTCCGAGGCTCCGGCTGCTCGCCTCAACGCTCGGGATGACCGGAGCTCGCCCAAGTTGCTTGGACGATCGCGGAATGAGCTCTGGCGCGCGCTCCTCGCCGACTCTCGGCCTCATCGGCGCCACCCGCGACCCATCACGCCCCCGCCGGCCGGATCGCCAGCATCTTGCGTTCGCCGAGCCCCTCGATCACCGGCGGCTCGACCCGCACCTCGTCGCGCCAGAACCGCTCGTCGGCGAGCAGCTCGACGATCGCCCGCAGGTGCCCGTCCTGCGTGAAGACCACGCCCCCGGGGCGCACCTTCGGGAAGAGGTGGACGAGACAGGTGCGCGTCGAGGCGAGCAGGTCCACGTCGAGCAGAGCCACGTCGACCGGGCCCGCAAACCCCGGCATCGTCTCCTCGAACCAGCCCTTGTGCAGCTCGCAAACCTGGGGCGCGCCGAACCGCTCGACTACCCGCTTCACCGACGGCAGCCGACCGGCAAAGGCGCCGGCGCGGAAGTGGACCGCGCTGCCGTCGAGCCGGGTGTGCTGCTCGTCGTTGGGCGGGATGCCGCGGAAGGAGTCGAAGACGTGCAGGCGCCCGCCCGCTCTTGCGGCGACCAGGCTGAGCTTGGCGCTGCTCGCGCCCTTGGCCGCGCCGGCTTCGACCACGGTCAGCTCGGGTCGACCCGCGAGCCGGAAGATGGCGTCGACGACCGCGAGGATCTCGACCTGCGTGTGGTAGCAGCGCACCGCGTCGGTGGTCTCGACGAAGCGCCGCACGAGGCCCAGTCGCTCGTGCAGCGGCAGCTCGAGGGGATAGCGTGCGGTCAGAAACGAGAGCACCGCGCGCCTGTCGCGGGTGGCGAGCAGCTCGAGCGACTTGAGCTTGCGATAGAGCGACCCGGGCCCCCGCGTGCCGAAGCGCGAAGGGCCGCGCCGACCGCGGGTGCGGCCGGGAATCCAGCTCGGCAGCGTGTTCGAGAGTGAGCCCACGGCCGACGGTATACACCATCGAGCCGCGACGGCGCGGCTGCTGCAGCGCCCCAGCTCATCCTCGTCGCCGTTCGGCTAGAACCCGATATCGAGCCCGACGTTGAGCGCGGTGTCGGTCGGCACCTTGCCCTCGGCGGGCCTGCTGTCGTGCTTGACGACGAAAGAGACGCCAAGGCTCAAGGCCGAGATGAGCCGGGCGCTCAGCTTGGTCGTCGAATTGACCAGCACGCGCGAGGGACCGAGGACCGTCGGTAGCACCTCGAGGTCCTCGCTGAAGATCACGTCGCGGGTGAGCGCGTAGCGGAAGATGACGCCGAGCTTCGGCGCGGCGATCAACACGTCCTCGATGTCCAGAGGGGTCGGGTAGTACTGGAAGCGCAGCTCCTCGCCGTAGCGGAACGCGAGGTCGGTCTGCAGCTTGAGGCGCGAGAAGTCGCCCTCCAGCTCGTCGAGCCACAGGATGCTCAGACCGGCTTCGCCATACGGCAGGGCCTCGATGCTCTTGACGTGATCGGTGCTCGCGCCCGCCAGCAGGTAGATCGCGAACAGCTCGCTGAGACGACGGTCCGCGCGCAGCTCCAAGAGCGCGTTGAGGGCCACGGTCTCCGGGACCAGGTCCGGGTCTTGCGGGCGGGTCTGGCCGTAGGCGCCGTTGGCTTTGAGCGCGAAGATCCAGTCCTCGGACTGCCGAGTCGCCGAGAGCGCTCCGGTCGTGGTGATCGACTGCGCGTTGCCGGTCAGCGAGATCAGCCCCGCGCTGATCACCCCGGACCAGGCGACCTCTTTCGTCTCGGGGACCGGCGCCTGCGCCGCTGGCGCTGCCTCGGGCGCAGCCGCCTTCGGTGCAGCCGCCTCCGCGAGTTGCTGCGCGGCCTTCGCGGCGCGCTCCGCGGACTCGGCCGCCGACTGTGCCGCGCGGGCAGCGCGCTCGGCAGACTCGGCCGCGCGCGCCGCGCTCTGCTCGCTCACCGAGGCCTGAGGCGGGACCGGCTCTGCCGGGGAATCCGAAGCGGCTTGGCCGAGGCCGAGCGCGAGCACGAGCGACAGGACGGCTTGCATGACGAGATCACTCCTTGCTGGTCTTGAAGGCGAAGAACGTGTCGCCGGGAGGCTGCCCGCTTCGATGCAGGGCTCAAGGGCCCGTTTCTCCCGGAGGTCCCGGCAGATGCGGTCGGCACCCTATAGGCTTGGCAAATCCTCGAGCAAGCAGGTTGCAGCCTGCGCGAGGGACCATCACGGCAGACCAGCGCCGCTCCGCTCGACCTATCGGCTGCTGGTCTCAGCGCTGCCGAGCTCGTTCCCAACCTGTCCAAGCAACTTGGGCCAACCCCGGACATCTCAGGAGTGTCGCGGGCGCAAAACCGGCCGGCGGGCGTTCGCAGTGCCCGGGAGCGTTTCTTCGATGGGTGCTCAAACAGCGAAGAAGCCGTCGCTCGGCGCCTGCGCGAGCTTCAAAGCGTCCCCTCGCGCCGTCTGCGCGTAGCCGAGGCCGTGAAGTAGACTCCGCTCCGGCTTTTCGGCCTTCTGTCCCCACACGAGAATCCCAATGCCCACTCCGTCTGGCTCTTCGCCTCATCGCTGGCGCTTCTTTCGCGCCGGCGGCCTGGATCAAGTCCGCCTCGAGACGGGCGCCGACCTTGCCCACCTCGACCAGCTCGACCCCAAGCTCTGGGTCGCCCTCGCCTGCCCGGTCAAAGGGCTCGACTTCGACGAGCAGACGCTGGCGCTCATCGACACCGACAACGACGGCCGGGTGCGCGCGCCCGAGCTGCTCGCCGCGCTCGGGTTCTGCCGCGATGCCCTCAAGAGCCTCGACCCCCTCGTCGCCGGCTCCGACACCCTGAGGCTCGACGCGCTCGACGAGGCCAAGCCCGCGGGCAAGGCCGCGCTCGCCTCGGCGCGCAGGGTGCTCGAGAGCATCGACAAGGCCGACTCGGCCACCATCGGCCTCGCGCAGGTGGTCGACACCCGGGCGCTCTCCACCAACACCCGCTTCAACGGCGACAGCATCGTCACCGCCAAGACCGCCGCCACGCCCGAGCTCGAGAAGCTCATCGGGGAGATCGTCGCCGCCTTGGGTGGCGAGGAGGACCGCAGCGGCGCCCCGGGAGTCTCCCAGGCCAAGCTCGACGCCTTCTTCGCCGAGCTGAACGAGCTCGAGGCCTGGTCGAAGAAGGCCGAGGAGTCGGCCGCCGAGCTCCTGCCGCTCGGCGACAAGACCGCCGCGGCCGCTGCGGCCTTCGCTGCGGTCCAGGCCAAGGTCGACGACTACTTCACCCGCTGCCGCCTGGCGGCCTTCGATCCGCGCGCCCAGGCGCCGCTCAACCGCGCCGAGGCCGAGTATGCGGCCATCGCCGACAAGACCCTCTCGTGCGCTGCCGACGAGGTGGCCAGCTTCCCCCTGGCCCGGGTCGAGCCGGGCCGCCCGCTGCCGCTGGTCGAAGAGGTGAACCCTGGCTGGAGCGCGCGGATGGCCGCGCTCACCGCGGACGCGGTCGCCCCGCTGCTCGGCGAAGGCCAGCGCGCGCTGACCGAGGGGCAGTGGGAGGAGCTACGCGGCAAGCTCGCCCCGCACCTGGCCTGGGCTGCCTGCAAGCCGGCGACCAAGGTCGAGTCCCTCGGGCTGGGGCGCGTCCGCGAGATCCTCGCCTCGAATGCCAGGGAGGAGCTCGCCGCCTTGATCGAGCAGGACAAGGCCGGAGGAGCGGAGCTCGACGGAGTGGCGGCGCTCGAGAAGCTGCTGCGCTTCCACCGCGACCTGTTCCGCCTGCTGCACAACTTCGTGGCCTTCACCGACTTCTACTCGCCCGAGCAGTTGGCCATCTTCCAGGCCGGCACGCTCTACCTCGACAGCCGCTCCTGCGAGCTGTGCGTCGAGGTCGTCGACCCCGCCCGCCACGCGACGATGGCCGGCCTGTCGAAGTGCTACCTCGCCTACTGCGACTGCACGCGGCCCAACGGCGAGAAGAAGCAGATCGCCGCGGTCTTCAGCGACGGCGACAGCGACTACTTGATGGTCGGGCGCAACGGCGTCTTCTACGACCGCCAAGGGCGCGACTGGGACGCGACGATCACCAAGATCGTCGACAACCCGATCAGCATCCGGCAGGCGTTCTGGTCCCCGTACAAGAAGTTCCTGCGGATGGTCGAGGAGCAGCTCCAGAAGCGCGCAGGCGCCGCCGACCAGGCCAATCAGGACCGGCTCGCGCAGGCGGCCGACAAGACCGCCAACGTGGACAAGGCCGCGGCGCCGCCCAAGAAGATCGAGCTCGGCACCATCGCCCTGATCGGCGTCGCCATCAGCGGCGCGGCCGCGGCCATCGGCGGCCTGCTCGAGGCCTTCTTCGGCCTGGGCCTCTGGATGCCGGTGGGCCTGGCCGGCATCGTGCTCGCCATCTCCGGCCCCTCGATGCTCATCGCCGCCCTCAAGCTGCGCCAGCGCAACCTGGGCCCGGTGCTCGACGCCAACGGCTGGGCCATCAACGGCCGGGTCAAGGTCAACATCCCCTTCGGCGGCTCGCTGACTCGGATGCCTACCTTCCCGCGCGGCTCCGAGCGCAGCATGACCGACCCCTACCAGCCCAAGCGCAGCCCCTGGGCCTACGCGGCCCAGGCCGCGCTCGTGCTCGCGCTCGTCGCCGGGACCGGAGTGCTCGGCTACCACAAGGGATGGATGCCTCGGCAGCTTGAGCAGCCGCTCGGCTTCCTCGGTGTGCCCGCACACCTCTCGCGCGCCAAGGCCCGCGCCCAGGAGCAGGTCGAGGAGGCGAGAAAGGCGGTCGCCAGCGCCCAGGAACAGCTCGACGCGGCGACCAAGGCGCTCGAGGCGGCCGCCGACAAGGACCCCGCGACGACCGCCCGAGCCCAGGCGCGGCTTGCGCGCGCACAGGCCAGGAACGAGAGGACCCTCGACCGGCTCGAGCTGCTCGAGAGGCGCCTCGAGCGCACGAGCGCCGCGCTCGAGACCGCGGTCGACGTCCAGCAGGCGCGCGAGGATGAGCTCGAGGCGGCCGCCGCGGCCGAGGAGCGGGCCGAGCTCGAGGCCGAGGCCGCCCGAGAAGCGGCCCGCGCGGCCGCTGATCCGGCGCCCGCCACGCCTCCGAGCGAGGCCAAGGCGCCGGCCGAGCCTGCGCCGGTTGCCGACTCGGCACCGTAGAGCTGCCGCGAGGGGGCACTCCGGGTTGGCGCCCCTCGATGACGAAGACGGGCCCGACCGCCATTGCGGCCGGGCCCGCTCGTTTTTGGTCCGGCCAGTGCTGGCCGCGCGGCCCGCTGCGCAGCCCCCAGATACAGCTCGCGCCGGCGCTCCCGAGGCTCAGGTCACACTTCTCCAGGTAGACCGCCTCCTGGTCACAGCCGCGCACCATCGCCTGGTCGGCGCTGAGGATCACGATCTGGAGCCGGTGCTGCGCGCACTCGAGATCCGGCGCGGCTCCGGTCGCGCCGCAGCCCGAGGCTCGCTGCATCGTGCCCTCCGGTAGGGATCGAATCCGAACGCCGAGGTCGATTCTCCTTCCTGCGAGCCGGCGTGCTCTTGCGCGCCCGTCATCTGAGCGAGCGCGCCGGCCCTCCCAACAGCCCTGCCAGCTCAAGATCACAGCCGGCCAAGCGACCGCCACGAAAAAGACCAGCGGGCCGTGCGCCGGCAGGAAGCTGCTAGATTGCCGCGCCTCTCGGTCCTGGAGCGAGCGTGGCGCTTCTCTGGCGAAAGCAGAAAGACGGCACGACCTACGAGGTCCGCTCGGCGGGAAGAACGCGGCGGCTCTACACGGACGGCGTCTTCCACTCCCAGTTGAACCTCGGCCGCCCGGTCAACGGCGGGCTGTGGGATCTGCTCGTGCTGCCGGCCTTCCTCGTCCCCGAGGGCAGAGTGCGTCGCGTCCTCGTCCTGGGCGTCGGCGGCGGCGCGGTGCTGCGACAGCTCCAGCATTTCTTCGAGCCCGAGGTGCTCGTCGGCGTCGAGCTCGACCCGGTCCACCTCTACGTCGCGCGCCGCTTCTTCGGCCTGCGGGGCCGCAACTTCGAGCTGCACCAGGCGGATGCCGTGGCCTGGGTCGAAAGCTACGAGGGGCCGCCCTTCGACCTCATCGTCGACGATCTGTACGGCCAGGTTGACGGCGAGCCGGTGCGCGCCAAGGCCGGCGCCCGCTGGATGTCGACGTTGACTCGGCGGCTCTGTAGGCACGGCGTGCTGGTGATGAACTTCGTTGCCCGCCACGAGATGCACGGCTCGGCACTCGGTCACCGCGCGGCCCGGCGCTTCGGCTCGATCTTCGAGCTGACGCACCCGCTGCTCGACAACTCGGTCGCGGCCTTCACGCTGCAGCCCTCGACCATCGACTCTCTGCACAGGCGCCTCGAGGCGGTCGCCGAGCTCGATCCGCGGAAGAAGACCTGTCCCCTGCGCTTCCAGATCCGGCAGATCGCCTGAAGAAGACTCCTTCTTCGACTCCGTCCGCTTCCGCTCACCCTTCAGCGTCGCTCCCGACGCGCGCGAGCGGCGCGAGAGGCGCGCTCGCAGAAAGCTGCCGCGGGAGGTCGAAAGCCCGCGGAGCCCCGCTCGGCTGTTCGCTCTCCGAGAATTCCCGTACCCTGCCGACAAACCAAAACTGGGAGCCCATCATGACCAGTCCAAATCTGCGTGGCTTCTTGACGACCGCGTTGGCCGCCCTGCTCGCGCTCGGCGCAGGCGCTTGCGGCAACGACGTTCCAGCCGGCGAGGAGGACGCCGGCATCGAGGAGCCCGTCTCCTGCGAAGAGGATGCGTCCCTGTGCGGCGAGCACGCGAGCTGCGTCGAGGGGGACGACGGCATGGTCTGCGTCTGCGATCAGGGCTGGGAGGGCGACGGCGCGAGCTGCGCGGATGTCGACGAGTGCGAGGCGGAGACGGCCGACTGCGACGAGAACGCGACCTGCGCCAATACCGAAGGCTCGTTCACCTGCGCCTGCAACGAAGGCTTCACCGGCGACGGCAAGACCTGTGAAGAGGCGGCAAACCCCTGTGACGAGCTCGAGTGCCCTGCCGGCGCGCGCTGCCAGGAGGTCGACGGCGAGTACGCGTGCGTCTGCCTGCCGGGCTACGCGGGCGACGGCACGAGCTGCTCCGACATCGACGAGTGCGCGGCGGCGCTCTCGCCGTGCGACGCGAACGCAACCTGCGAGAACTCTGACGGCAGCTTCACCTGCACCTGCAACACCGGCTATTCCGGCAACGGCGCGAGCTGCAGCGACATCGACGAGTGCGCCGGCACCAATCCGTGCGCGCCGGGCGAGGCCTGCACGAACACCGAGGGCGGCTACGAGTGCGGCTGTGGCGAGGGGTTCGTGGAGGACGGCGAAGGCTGCGTCGACATCGACGAGTGCGCCGCCGAGACCTCTCCTTGCGACGCGAACGCCTCCTGCGAGAACACCGAGGGGGCCTACACCTGCACCTGCAACGGCGGCTTTTCGGGCGACGGCCTGACCTGCGCCGACCTCGACGAGTGCACCGACGGCACGGCCGAATGCGAGGAAGGGACGACCTGCCTGAACACGCCGGGCGGCTTCGTCTGCGCCTGCCCGACGGGCTACGCCGAGGTCGAAGGAGCCTGCGAGGACATCGACGAGTGCCTGGAGCTGACGGCGGGCTGTCATCCCCTCGCCACCTGCCACAACGAGCCGGGGTCGTTCCTCTGCGAATGCCCCGAAGGCTACGAGGGCGACGGGCTGAGCTGTACCGACATCGACGAGTGCGCCAACGGCACGGCGAGCTGCTCGGGCTCGGCCTGTACGAATACTTCCGGCGGCTTCGAGTGCGGCTGCCCGAGCGGCTTTGAGGACGACGGCTCGGGCTGCGCCGACGTGAACGAGTGCGCGAGCGGCCAGGCCGGCTGCGACGATCTCGCGACCTGCACGAACACCGAGGGCAGCTTCACCTGCGCCTGCAACGAGGGCTATGAGGGCGACGGCTTCTCCTGCACCGACATCAACGAGTGCGCGACCGGGGCCGACAACTGCAGCGAGCACGCCACCTGCGAGAACTCCGACGGCGGCTTCGACTGCACCTGCAGCGAGGGCTACGCGGGCAACGGCATCACCTGCGCTGACGTCGACGAGTGCGACAACGGCGAGCACGAGTGCGACCCGAACGCGACCTGCACCAACACCCCGGGGTCTTTCACCTGCGCGTGCAACGCGGGCTTCGGGGGCGACGGCCGCTTTTGCGAGGACATCGACGAGTGCGCGACCAACACGCACGACTGCGACCCGAACGCCGAGTGCTTCAACGACACCGCCACCTTCACCTGCATCTGCAACCTGGGCTTCGACGGCGACGGCCGCGAATGCATCGACGTCGACGAGTGCGCGGAGGGCACCGACGACTGCTCGATGAACGCCAACTGCCACAACACCCCTGGCAGCTTCACCTGCACCTGCAAGCCAGGATGGGAAGGCGACGGCACCGAGTGCACCGACATCGACGAGTGCGAGGCGGGCAGCTACACCTGCGACCCGAACGCGACCTGCCAAAACACCGACAGCAGCTACACCTGCGTCTGCAACGAGGGCTTCACCGGCAACGGCGAGACCTGCGAGGACATCGACGAGTGCGATGACGGCTCCCACGACTGCGACCCGAACGCCACCTGCACCAACACCGACGGCAGCTATGCCTGTGCCTGCGGCGAGGGCTATGAGGGCGACGGCACCTACTGCGAAGACCTCGACGAGTGTGAGTCGGGCGACCACGAGTGCTTCCCGGGCGCCACCTGCGTCAACGACATCGGCGGCTATGGCTGCGAGTGCCCGAGCATGATGTTCGGCGACGGCTTCGAGTGCTCCCACTACGCCTCCTGCGCCGAGTTGAGCGCGATGGAGTCGGACCTCGTCGACGGCGAGTACACGATCGACCCGGGCGACGGCCCGCTCGCCGTCTGGTGCGACATGACCAGCGACGGCGGCGGCTGGACGCTCATCGGCTCGATGGTCAACACCGACGCGCGCCGCTGGACCAGCCTGGCGGTGCTCACCGACGCGAGCGGCTTCGGGACCATCGACCAGCGCCAGAGCGCCGACTTCAAGTCGCCGGCCTGGTCGCAAGTGCCCGCGGGCGATCTGCTGCTGCGCACCGAGGAGTACGCGGTCGGCTACGGCGCGCTGCTCGAGAATCGCAGCTATGGCGCCCACATCGCGGCCGGCTGGCCGGCCGGCTGCAACAGCACCTGGCTGCGCTCGGGCGCCGACTTCTCCGAGGGCCTGGAGGTCGAGCAGGAGCAGCTCTTCGGGTACGCCTTGCGCGGCCTGGACACCAACGCCTCCTGCTTCCCCGGCGGGAACGAGAACGCGGCGATCACCCTGTTGGCGACCGACAACTGGAACGACGGCCTCGCCAACACGCCCGCGGGACAGGAGGTCTGGTCGCTTGACGATCACTCGATGCTGCGGGCCGAGCTCATCGTCCCGGTCGAGTGCGTGGGCGGCTGGCCCTGCAACGAAGCCGGCTTCATGCAGGACGTTGGTTCCCAGTGCTACGACTCCGACTGCAAGGCCGACTGGGTCGAGATCTACGTCCGCTAGCCGGAGCCTGAGGGCCTGGCCTGCCGCACCAGGCCCGAACGGAGGCTGCGAAGGGCCGCTCTTGTCGAGCGGCCCTTCGCGCGTTCAAGTCCCCGGCAAGTTGCTCGTCGGTTCCGCCCGGCCCTGCCGGCGCCGGCAGGGCCGGTTGAACCTGGGTCTCCTCACAGGTATCCCTTTGCTGAAGAGGATTCCGACCGGAGAGGTGATGACCGCGAAGCGCTGTCCTTCGTGCAAGCAGAGCGTCCCAGCGAGCGCCTTTCAGTGCCCGCGCTGCGAGCTGATGCTCGTCGGTTTCGACCAGGAGCTCGACTTCGAGCCAGGCCACCGGAACGTCGTTCAGGCGATGTTCGAACGGCCCGAGGCAGCGATCGCCAAGTCCGAGACGCCCCGCTCGGCGACCCGCGAGCGCCCTCGCACCGGGCCGCTGCCGGCCCCCGACGACGTTCCCTGCGTGGTCGAGGGGCTTCGCCTGTCGCGGATGGGCCTGTCGCGCATCGAGGCGGTCGTCGTGGGCGCGGCCGATGGCCTCCAGACCGTGCTCGAGCTGACCAAGACAGTCGGCGGCTCGTTGGGCGAATTGCAGGTGGTGCTCCAGGGCCTCGTGGGAATCGGCGTCATCACCCTCTCGCCGGCGCAGGCCCTCTGGGAAGAGGCGGACGCAGAGGACGAGACCGTCAAGTTCGACCTCAACGAGCTGCAGGAGAAGGCCCGGCTCAACAAGGACCGGGCCGAGCAGCTCCGGGCGCGGCCGCCTGCCCATCGGCCCCCGACCTCTCCACAGACAGAGCCCGAGCGGCCCGCCCCCGCGCGCCCGATGTCCAGGCGGCGCACCGGCGCGCCCCGGGGCGAAGGCGACAACGCGCTGGAGATGGCCATCAAGCTCGAGCGCTCCGGCCGGGGTCTGGAGGCGCTGCGCTACCTCGAGCTGGCCATCTCCCGCAGCAACGACGCGGCTCCGCTCTACAACCGGCTGGCCATCGTGCTGATCCGCGAGCGATTCGACTTTCGCGGCGCCGAGAAGATGCTTCTCAAGGCGCTCGAGCTCGCTCCGGCCAACCCCGTCTATCGCGGCAACCTGGCGCTGGTCCGCGAGCGCAAGGCCATCGCCACGCACCCGAAGCTGCAGACGCTCAAGCGCGGCCAGGACCGTTAGCGGGCGGCCCCCGAAGGCCCTCGCGCGCGAGCTGCGTCGGGGCTCGCCGCGCGCGAGCGCGCCCGGGTTCAGAAGGGCAGCAGGAGGTGCGGCAGCCGCGAGAAGTAGTGCACCTCGGCCGCCGCGAGCGCGAGGAACGGGCCGAAGGGGATGGCGGTCGGGTCCGGCACCCAGCCGTCGTCGGCCGGCTTGGCGACGACCGTGACGCCCTGCGGCAACCGGCCAAGACCGGCCCGCTTCTCGTCGGCAACGGGCGCGGCCGCGATCACTGGTGCTGCCCCCGTGGGCTCGGCCGGCTGCGCCACCGAGAGCGCGACTGGCCCCTCGGGCGAAGCCTCTATCGAGGATACGAACGCGGGCGGTACCACCAGCCCGGCGGCCGCGCCGTCGGCCGCAGCTTCAGCCGAGGAGGCGAGCGCGGGCGGCGCCCCCTCGGAGTCGGTCTCGACCTCGGCCTCCGGGGGCGAAGCGGACGAGCGGCCCCTGCGCCGGCGCGCGGCGATCATCGCGATGCCGATGAGCGAGCCCTGCAGCGAGGAGAGCAACAACACCGGAAAGAGCGCCTTGAGCCCGAGAAAAGCGCCAATGAGCGCGACCAGCCCGAGGTCCCCGCGACCGATGGCCTCCTTGCCGAAGACCCGCTCGCCGATGGCGCCAAGCAGCATCAACCCGGTGTACGCGACCGCGGCGGCCAGCAGGTGCTGCATGAAGAGCTCGCGGCCCTGCGGCAGCGTCAGCAGCAGCCCGGCGACCACGCCCGTGTACGTCAGCTCGGTGGGCAACAGCCAGGTGTCCAGATCGATCATCGCCAGCGGGATCAGGAATCCGAGCAGCACGATCTCGCGGGCCGCGTCCCAGCCGAGCCCGTGGCGATAGACCGCGAAGGCGCAAACGAGGCCGAACGCGAGCTCGACGAAGGCGTAGCGAAACGAGAAGGGCGCCAGGCAGTTGCTGCAGCGCCCGCGGAGCTGGAACCACGAGAGGACGGGGAGGTTGTGAAACGGCTCGATGCCCTTGCCGCACGAGCAGCAGTGCGAAGGCGGCCAGACTATCGACTCGCCGAACGGCACCCGGGCAATCACCACGTTGAGGAAGCTGCCGATGCTCGCGCCGAAGAGAAACGCCGAGCCGACGAGGAACCAGACAGGGGCAGTGCGGAGGGCAGCGAAGAGGGTCATGGGGTCGACGAGCGCTCCCTCGCCCGAGCGCCTGTCACCGCGCGCGGGCCGGTCCGGGGCGAGGCCTTGCAACGCGTAGCCGCTGCCCTGAATTGCGCCGCGTTTATACCGGCTCGGCTCAGCGACGGGGGGAAAAACCTCTTGACCAGAGGCCGATACGCATCCTCGCTTCTTGGGCTAAGGTGCAACTGCTTCTTCACAGTCAGAGGGCCTGCGGGGTCAGCGCTTCAGACGCCGGGCACTTCGCTGCCGAATACCAATGGACCAACAACGCCTGGCCGCTCTTTATCGCCGTTACGGGCCCGCGGCCTACGCACGCTGTCGCAAGTTGCTGCGCGACGAGGCGCTCGCCGAGGACGCCGTGCAGGAGGTGTTCGTGCGCGTGCTACGCCACCTGGACAAGGCCCCCGATGACGAGGCCGCCCTCGGCTGGATCTACCGGATCTCGACGAACTACTGCCTCAACCTGCTGCGCGACCGCGCGGCGCAGGCCGAGCCGGTCGACGAGCTTCCGGAAGGGACGACCGGCGACCTGGAAGCTGTGCTCTCCGATAGAGACGCGTGCCTGCGGGTCCTCGCCCGCATGCCCGACAAGCTCAGGGCGCCGGCGGTCCTCCACTACCTCGACGGTCTCGAGCAGGGACGGGTCGCCGAGGTGCTCGGGGTCTCGCGGCGCACGGTGATCAACCGGCTGGCGGCTTTCGCGGATCGCGCCCGCAAGCTCCTCGAGCCCTCGGGGGGTCTGGAATGAACGAGCGCGACCACCTCTGTGCGCTGTCGCTCGACAGGCTCCTGCTCTCGTCGATGTCGGCGGACGAAGAGCGGCAAGCCGGCGAGCACCTCGAGGCCTGCGAGGCCTGCCGGACGGCCCTCGAAGAGCTGCGGGCCGACCAGCAGCGCTTCGCGGCACGAGTCTTCGCGCGCACGCTACCCCCGCTCGAAGCCCGCGCTTGCAGGCGCGGACGGCTCGAGCTCTTGGCCGCGCGGCTGGGCAATCCGCGGCTGCTCGTGCCGGTCGGCCTCGCCGTCGCGCTTCTCCTCGTGGTCGCGCGGCCAGCGCCCGAGCCCGACCTGAGGATCAAGGGCGGCCCCACCCTCAAGGTCTTCGCCCGCCGCCAGGGAGCGGTCTTCCAGGTCCGGCCCGATACCCGCCTTGCCGCCGGCGACCGCATCCGCTTCGTCATCGAGCCCGAGCGGCCCGGATACCTGTTGGTGGCCTCGGTCGACGGCGCGGGCACGGTGAGCGTCTACTTCCCGCCCGAGGGCGGACAAAGCGCGCCGGTCGGCGCCGGCCGCAGCGAGCTGCCGGGCAGCATCGAACTGGACGACGCCCCCGGTCCCGAACGGCTCTTCGCCTACTTCAGCGAGCAGCCCCTGCCCGCCGCCGAGGTGGCTCGGGCGCTCGCGGCCGCGCCGGGCGCGGTGGTCTCCGGGGTGAAGCCGCTCGAGCTCTCCTTCGCCAAGGAACAACCTTGAGAGCGCTCGCGCTGCTGCCCCTGGTCCTGCTCCTCCTGTCCCCGCCAGCAGATGCCGAGACCCGGCGCTTCGCGTTGCTGGTGGGCAACAACGCGGGCACAGGCGAGCTGCCGCCGCTGCGCTTCGCCGAGGCCGACGCGGGCAAGGTCGCCCGCGTCCTGGTCGAGGTGGGCAACGTCGAGGAAGACGACGTCTTCCTGCTGCAGGGGCGGTCACTGGCCGAGATCGAGCGCGCGATCGCCCTGGCGGGCGACCGGATAGCCGAGGTGCAGCGTCGGCCGGACGCGCGGGCGCTGCTGCTCTTTTACTTCTCGGGCCACAGCGACGGCGAAGCGCTCGAGCTGGGCCCCGAGAAGCTGGCCTTCGGGCGCCTCAAGTCCCTGCTCGCGAGCGCCGGCGCCGAGGTGCGCCTGACCATCATCGACGCGTGCAAGAGCGGCGCGGCCATCGCGGCCAAGGGCGGCAAGCCAGCCCCCGGCTTCACCATCCGGCTGGTAGACGAGCTGGCGACCAGAGGCGAGGCCATCCTCGCCTCGAGCGCCGCGGACGAGGTCGCGCTCGAGTCGCGAGAGGTGAAGGGCAGCTACTTTACCCACCACCTCGTCAGCGGCCTGCGGGGCGCGGCCGACGCCTCGGGGGACGGGCAGGTCACGCTCGCAGAGGCCTATCGCCACGCCTACGAGCGCACCCGGGCGGCGACCGCGGCCACGCTCGCCGGGGCCCAGCACCCGGTCTACGACTTTCGCCTCTCCGGCCAGGGCGAGCTCGTCCTCGCATCCCTGTCGCGCCAGAGCGCACGCCTCGAGCTGCCCGGCGGCTTCGAGCGCGGGCTCGTCTTCGACCTGGCGCGCGATCAGGTCGTCGCCGAGCTGCCGGCCGGGTCGGCGCCGCGGATAGCCCTCGCCCCCGGCGCCTACGGGGTGACCGCCTTTCGCGAGGGCCAGGCCTTTGGCGGCCGCTTCCAGATCTCCGAGGGCGCGCTGCGCAGCGTCGATTGGTCGGAGCTGTCGCCTGTCAACCCGCCGAAGGTCGCGCGCAAGGGCCCCTCGGCGCGCACCGAGGCTGCGGTCGAAGAGGCGGCCGACGAACGACCCGCCCTCGGCGCGCTCCTCGGAGCCGGCGCCGGCGTCGCCGAGCGCCTTGGCCTGATGGGCGCGCTGCGGCTCGAGCTCGAGTTGGCAAGGCCGTCGGGCTTGCTCATCGCCGTGGCTGGCGCCCACGGCCGGGCACCAGGCTTTTCGGAGACCGCCCTGGCGGCGAGGGTGGGATGGGCGCTGCGGCTCGAGCTGGGGGCGTTCACGCTCTTTCTCGGGCTCGAGGCCGGCCCCGCCTATGTCGGCCAGGCGGTCGATAGGGGCTGGACGAACTCGACGCTTGGTTTGCAGATCGGACCGCGCGCCGGGGCGCGCGCTCGGCTCTCCGAGCGGCTCGAGCTCGCGGTCGAGGGCGAGCTGATGGTCGGGCTGATCGGCGTCAACAGTGCCCTGTCTGCAAGGCCCCTTCCCGCTGGCTTCGCCGGGCTGCGTATGCGCCTGTAGCGACAAACAGTTGCACAGGCTCGGTCTCTCGCGGGTCAGACAAGCGCAAAGGCCAACTCGAACCGGCGCCTCGGCGCCCGATAAGGAGACACAGATGAAGCGCCTTCTCACTCTCTTTGCAGCCGCCCTGCTCGCCGCCGCCTGCGGCAATGTCGCCACCGAGCCCGAGGACAAGTCGCCCGACGGCACCGGCGGATACAGCGCGAGCAAGCCCTGCGGCGACGCCAACAAGTGCCCGACCGGCCAGTTCTGTTACAACGGCCTGTGCGCCCTCGGCTGCAATAGCAATGGCGACTGCGCCGCGGATCAGTACTGCGACACCGAGTGGTCGCGCCTGTGCCAGAACAAAGTGGTGAAGTCCTGCCCCGACACGCCCTGCCCCGAGGCGCAGACCTGCGTTCAGAGCCTGTGCACCGCCAAGGAGCAGCCCAAGCAGACCTGCAACCCCGACTCGTTCAACGACGGCTGCGCCGAGAACGCCTTCTGCATCGAGGAGGACGAGAACCAAGACCCTCAGTGCATGACCTTCTCGGCCTGCGGCGAGGACGGCACCTGCCCAGCGGGCCTGTTCGGAGCGCTGTGCAACGAGAATCTCATCACCAACAAGGCTCGGGTCTGCCTGCCGGGGCTGTGCAAGGAGGCCGGCAACTGCCCCGCCAACTGGGTCTGCGTCAAGATGACCAGCACGGACCCGGTCGGCTTCTGCAGCAACGGCGGCCTCAGCAGCATGTGCACCAAGCCCGAGGAGTGCGTCTCGCCCTTCATCTGCCAGCAGCCGATGCCGGGGATGGCCGGGGTATGCGCTCCGGACGACGGGTTCTAGGCGGCAGTCGAGAGTCGAGGACCCGGGCTTCGCCCGGGCCCTCTGCCGGCCGCGGCGCGGCCTGCTGCGCCGGTCCGCAAGTCGAGCACCAGCTTGGCCGACCTGAAGGTCGACCGTCCTTGAAACGCCCTTTGCCCGACTGACAGAGGCGTCGAGAACACCCTCTTCAGCTCCGCCCGGCTCCGCTCGCGAGCGGCGGGAGCGGAGTCGAAGGGCCCCTTGACTTGCGGCCTCGCAGGCTCGGCCTCCGCTCGAAAGTGAACGGGGGCCCGGACCGAATCCAAGGAGATTTCCGACACCTCTTGACGCTGGCTCGACCAGTCACTCTAAGGAAAAAAGCCCCGCGCGCCCTGGGCGCACGGGGCTTTCGGTTTTTTTGGCCCCCGCTCGAGCGCCGTCACATCCCGTCGGCCCTGCGCAGGAACGCGGCCGCCTCCTCGGGCGGGGTCGGGTTGATGTAGAAGCCGCTGCCCGACTCGAAGCCGGCCACCTTGGTCAAGGTGGGCATCAGCTCGACGTGCCAGTGATAGTGCGCCAGGCCCCGCTGGTTGAGCGGCGAGGTGTGGAGGATGAAGTTGAACGGCGGGTTCTCGAGCGCCGCGTCGAGCTTGCGCAGCGTCGTGCGCAGCGCGTTGGCCAGGCCGCGAAACTCGCTCTTCTGCGAGTCCTCGAAGTTCGAGACGTGGTTCTTGGGCAGGATCCAGGTCTCGAACGGCCGGCGGGGTGCCCAGGGCGCGACGACGAGCATCTCCTCGTTCTCGTACACGATGCGCGCGTGCTCCTTCTTCTCCTGGCGCACGATGTCGCAGTAGATGCAGCGCTCCTTCGACTCGAAGTGCCGGCGCGCGCCCTCCATCTCATCGGTGACCCGCCGCGGGACGATGGGCAGGGCGATGAGCTGGCTGTGCGAGTGCTCGAGGCTCGCGCCGGCCGCCTCGCCGTGGTTCTTGAAGATGAGCACGTAGCGAAACCGGGTGTCGCGCCGCAGATCGCTGATGCGGTCGCGCCAGGCCCACAGGACGTCCTCGACCTCCTTCTCGCTGCTCGAGGCGAGCCCCTTGGAGTGATCGGCGGTCTCGATGATCACCTCGTGGGCGCCGATGCCGCTCATCTTGTCGTAGATGCCGTCGCCTTCGCGGTTGAGGCTGCCCTCGATCATCAACGCGGGGAAACGGTTGGGCACCACCCGCAGGCTCCAGCCCGGGCCGTTGGGCCGCGCCGCCCCGGGCCGATAGGCGAGCACCTCGGGAGGGGTGCCCTCCTCGTTGCCGGGACAGAAGGGACAGAAGCCGCCTTTCTGCTCGACGCGCAGCATTTGGAAATCGGTGGGGCGCTTGGCGCGCTCGGTTGCGATGATCACCCAGCGGCCGATGATGGGGTCCTTGCGAAGCTCGGGCATGCGTCCTCCGCGAGAGAGGGGGAGTGTCTGAGTCGTTCTGGCTTGGTCTCTCGCGTTCTCCTGCTCTCGCCGCCCGGCCGGCACCCCGGACCGGCCCCGCGTTGGCGGGACCGCGCACCTTGGATGACGGCGAAAAGCGTCGAGGCTCGTGCACTAGCATACGCGTCTCGATGTGCGCTTTGCTCAGGAATTTACACTCTTCCCCCGAGCGGGCGAGCAGGCATCCGGCTCCCCGGCGAGGCAGTCCGACGGTCGAGTGAGTTGGAAGTCTTGAGTTGGGAGTTGGGAGTGAAAAGCCGGGTTTCCGGCGCGATCTGCTGCGCCACGGCACGATCGCGGAGGGCCGGTTGTCGTGCCGGCCGCCGGAAACTCAAGAGGTGTCGGGAAATCCTCCTTGAGCTCGGCCCGCCCCCTTCGAGCACCTCGAGCGGAGGTCTGGGGGCCCTTCGACTCCGCTCCCGCCGCCCGCGCGTCGGGAGCTACGCTCAGGGTGGGCGGAAGCGGACGGAGGCGAAGACGGATTTCTCGACGGATCTTCAGACGGCGAGCAGGACGAGCGCCGTGATGTTGTCGGCTCCGAGGCTCTCGTCGGCGAGGCGGCACAGGCGCGCGGCGATCTCCGAGGGCTCGTCACCGAGCGCCAGCTCGCGGGCGATGAGCGCCTCGGCGTTCTCGCCGAGGCAGTCGGGCACGCCGTCGCTGCACAAGAGCAGCCGGTCTCCGGCGCGCAAGTAGATTTCGGTCACCTCGGGCTCGAGGCTTCGCGAGGTGATTCCGCCCTCGGGGTCGAAGAAGAAGCTGCCGACGCTTTGGGTGAGCGCGCCCAGTGCTCCCGGGTCCGGCAGCGCCCGCGGATCGCGCCCCGCCTGCAGCAGCTCGGTGCGCAGGTCCTGATCCACGGTCATCTGCTCCAGCGCGCCCTCGCGCAGCAGGTAGAGGCGGCTGTCGCCCAGGTTCGCGACGGTGAGCTTGTCGCTGTCGAGGATGCACAGCACCGCCGTCGAGCCCGGCGGATGGGTCGAGGGCCCGAGCGAGCCGACGAAGATCGGCTGCTTGAGAAAGGCGTAGATGCGCGCATTTGCGTCCTCGAGCATCGCCTCGAGCGCCGCCTTGGCCCACTCGTCGGGCAAAGGGCCTTTGTGCGTGCGCAGGATCTCACCGACCGCGCCCTCCCACGAGTCGCGCACCGCCTCGCGCACCATCCCCGAGGCAAGATCCCCCGAGCCGACGTCGGCGGTCGAGACCCCGTCGGCGACGAGGAGGATTCCGCGGCGCGAGGCCGCATCCAGGCCGATGTACCAGGCGTCCTGGTTGACCGGCATCGCCTGCCGCTTGATGCGCCCGATCTCGCTCGCCGCCCCGACGCTGACGCCCTCCGGGCTCGCGCCCTTGGGAACTGTCCGGGCGCGAAGGTCTTCGGCGAACGCGCGACAGCTCTCGTGGCGCGCCTGCATCGAAGCCGCGCTCGCCCGCGAGAGCACGGTGGCCACGCCGTGCGGGAGCGAGCGGCGGTAGACCCTCGGCAGCGGGAGGTCGCCGCGGTGAGCGGGCAGCCGTCCGGTGAGCAGGCCGTAGGCGAGCATGCCGAGCCCAAAGAGATCCGAGCGCGGGCCGCCGTTCGAGCCGCCGGCCACTTCGGGAGCGCTGAAGAGGTTCAGCTCGCGGTCGGACGCCTCGCCGGCCAAGCGCAACCGGTCGGGCTCCTCGAGCTGTAGCGATCCGTCCGCCGCCAGGCTGAACATCGCCGGCGCGAGGTGTCCGAAGAAAAGCCCGGCGTCGTGCACGCGCTGGAAAAGGGCCACCAGCGACTCGACGAGGCTCACGTCCCACAGCGCGAGGCCTTCGCGCCGCCTCAGGAGCCACTCGAGGCTCGGGCCGGGGGCCTCCCGCAAGACGAAGAGGGCGCGACCCTCGCTCTCCTGCCTGGCACACGGCGCGGCGACGCCGGGGATCTCGAAGGCGCGCACCAGCGCGGGCGGGACTGCGTCGGCGGGCAGCTCGAGGACTCGATGCGCCGCTCCGCTGGCCTCTCGCCCCTGGCGCCACCAGCCCTGCGCCTCGAGGCTACGGGCGGAGCCCAGCGTCAGCTCGAGGGCGTCGATCTGGATCCGGCTTCCCGCTTCGAGCGCTCGGAGCGACTTCGGTCTGGTCGTCATGGGCTCGGGATTCTAGCGGGCAGGCCTTCCCCGTGGGCGCTTTTAGTCACTTGTGGTCCAGCCCCCCTGCCAGCCGCCGAAGCGGCGCCGCCCTCGCCGTCGGCTCAACGAGCGGGCGAAGCCGGCGCGGGCCCTTGGCCTGCGGCGAAAAGGTCGCACGGGTGGCGTCGGCGCGCGGGCGGCCGAGGGTTTCTTGCCTGCCCTACAGGCCTCAATGTGTAGAATCGAGCGTTGGTCCTCCCCGGCCGCCACCGGGGTCGCCGCTACGCCGGCGCACGCGGGAGGGCCCTCTTCGCTTTGGGAGCGCTCGAGATGGCTATGGAAACCGTGCTGGGGGGCTATCAACTGCTCGACCGCATCGCGACCGGTGGCATGGCCGAGGTCTATCGGGCGCAGGCGGGAGCGGGCACGCAGAAGTCGGCCGAGGAGCCCGACCAGGTTGTCCTCAAGCGCCTGCTGCCCAACTTCCGCGCCGAGCGCGCCTTCATCAGCCTGTTCGTGGAGGAGGGCAAGCTGTGCGTGCGCCTCAAGCACGCCAACGTGGTGCGCACCTACAAGGTTTTCAAGAAGGCGACCGACTACTTCATGGTGCAGGAGCTGGTGGACGGAAAGAGCCTGGCGCAGATCGCCGAGGCGGCCCGAAGCCGCCGCGTGCCCGTCTCGATGCCCGCGGCGGTCTGGGCTGCCCACGAGCTGCTCAAGGCCCTCGAATACGTCCACAAGGTTCGCCACGGCGAGGGCGCCGCGCCGATCGTCCACTGCGACATCAACCCCGCCAACGTGCTCGTCTCGAAGGCCGGCGAGGTGAAGCTGACCGACTTCGGCGTCGCGCTCGCCGAGGGCACTCCGGCGCACGGCGAGGGGGGCGCGCTGCGCGGCACGATCACCTACATGTCGCCCGAGCAAGTGCTCGGCAAGCCGATGGACAAGCGGGCCGACCTCTTCTCCGCCGGCGTCATCCTCTGGGAGCTGCTGACGAACCAGACGCTCATCGACCCGGGGAGCGAGTACGAGGCGATGCAGCGCGCCCGCGAGTGCCGCGTCCCCCTGCTCTCGACGGTTCGCCAAGACCTGCCCGAGCTGCTCGTCCAGATCGTGCGCAAGGCCTGCTTCGCCGACCCCGCCTTGCGCTTCCAGGACGCGAGCGAGTTTCTCAAGGCCCTCGAAGTGCTCTCGCGGCGCGCCGGCTTTGCGCTCTCGCCGGAGTCGCTCGCGCCCGAGGCATGAAGAGCCCTCGAGAAATCCTCCATCGCCTCCGTCCGCCTCCGCTCACCCCGAGCGTAGCTCCCGACGCGCGAGCGCCGGGAGCGGAGTCGAAGGCCCCCTCGACTTCGGCCTCGCAGGCCCGGCCTACGCTTGGGCCTCTCGACTTCGCGCGAGGTGACCGGAGAGGGCGGGCCGCGTTCGAGGAGATCTCCCGACGCCTCTCGAGCCGGCCCGGCGGATACCGGCGCGCCAGGGTGCTCGCCCTGGGCGTTCTGGTGCTGGGCGCCTGCGCGCCCGCGCCGCACGTCCTGTCGCGCCGGCCCGAGCCGAGCGCCAGGGTGGAGCTCATCCGCGTCGAGGCCTTCGAGCGCCAGCGCGCCCGGCTCGAGGCGCTGCTCGTCATCGACAACCCAGGGGCGACGCTGACCGTCCAGGAGGCCGACTTCGAGGTCCTGCTCGACGCGCGCAGCTTCGCCACCGGCACGGTTCGCCTCCGCGCGGAGGTGGCGGCGGACGAAAAAGCGACGCTCTCCCTGCCCGTCGCGCTCGCCTTCCTCAACCTTCCGCGCCCGGTGCGCGAGCGGGCCGAGCGCGAGGAGCCCGTGCCGCTCGTCGTGCGCGGAGCGCTCCATGCCGTCAGGGCCGGCGAGAGGCTGGCCATCGAGTTCGACGGCGAGACCGAGCTGCGCCTGGAGTCCGACCTCGACTGACCCATCGCGGCGCGCGTCCGGCCGGCAAGAGGCTGGCTCGCCGCGCGCCAATCCGCTAGGAATCCTCCGCTTCACCGCCTTCGACAGGGAGACGCCATGGACCTGATTGCCAAGACCAAGCTTTCCTTCCCCCGTGACCTGGTTTTCAGCACCTACCGCGATCACCTCGCCGACACGGTCCCGTTCCTTCCGAACGTCTCGTCGATCATCGTGCAGGAGCGCAGCGAGGAGGCCGAGGTCGTCAAGCTCGTCAACCTGTGGACCGCAAGCACCGAGATCCCGTCGGTCGCCAAGAAGTTCCTCAAGCCCGAGATGCTGCAGTGGACCGACCGGGCGCAGTGGGACGGGCCGAAGTGGGAGTGCCGCTGGCACATCGAGACTCACGCCTTCCCGGGCTTGGTCGATTGCAAGGGCGCGACGACTTTCCACGAGGACGGCAGCGGCACCGAGCTGCGCATCGCGGGCGAGCTCGTGCTCAACCTCGAGAAGGCGCACATCCCCAGGCTGTTCGCCGGCACGGTGCGCCCGGTCATCGAGAAGGTGGTCGTCGGCGCGCTCACCCCAAACCTGCTCAAGACCGGAGAGGGCATCGAAAAGTACCTGCAGGCGAAGAGAGGGGCGTAACAGCAGTCGAGAGTCGACGGCCCGGGCACCGCCCGGAACCAAAGCGATCGGCCGCAGGTTGGTAGGGGCGCATGGCAATGCGCCCGTCCCCGCAGGCCCCGGAGCCGCTTGCCCGCGCGGGTTCCCGTCGTCGCCTGCCCTGCGCTTGGCCGCATGAGGTCCGGTCTTCAGGACGAGCTGGCGCATGGCCGACGGCCCGTGGCGAATGCCGCGCCGGTGGTCGATTCCTGGCCGGGCGCACCGCTGTGCATCCCTCCCGGAGCCGACCGGGCGCATCGCGACGCGCGGCCGGGCCCCTCGCGGCGCTGCCGAGCCGGGCCCCCTTACTCGCGACTCAAGACTCAATCCTCCCAGAACTTCCACCAGCCACAGGCTCGCGCTGCTCAGAAGCTCGTTCCCAAGGTCAGGCAGCCTGTCAGCAGGTGCCCGCCACCGCCCTCGTAGACCGAATTGCCGAGCAACGTGACGTACCCGAGCTTCAAGCCGACGTCGAGCGCGTCGGCGTGCAGCATCAGCCCGGCGGCCACGGGTATCTCCGCGGTCGTGTCGCCCCGGTAGCGCGGCCCGGCGTCTCCACGCGCGAGGGTGAGCCTCGAGACCCCCGCGCCGATCTCGACGAACGGCTCGACGCTCCGCCTGCCCGGCGACAGCCGTGCCCTCGCGCTCGCGCCGTCGCGCACGAGCAGCGGCGGCGCCTCTTCGCCGGGGACCGAGAGCCGGTTGAGGCTTCCGGAGTAGGCGAATCCGACCGAGAGCCACGAGGTCGCGCGTGCCTCGGCGTGCACCCCCCAGCTCGCCCCGGCTTTCAACGTCCCGCCAAGAGCGCCGGTGTAGCGGCTGACCCCTCCCTCGACCCCGAGCGACAGCTCGAGCCCCTTTGCTGCCACCGGAGCGGACCACAGCAGCAGCGCCGCCGACAACACCACGCGCACGAGCATCACGCCTCCCCTCGAAACCCCCGGGGCTCGGCCGCGCCTCGGCCGCCCCGCTCGCGCCTTTAGAACCTGGCGCCAAGCTCCACCCGCCCGTTCCACATCTTCGCCCCGCTCGTCGCCGTGGGCCCGAGCTGCTGGGCGAAAAGGAATCCAAGCTCGCCTCGCGCCCCGAGCAACCAGGTGCCGAGATGAAAGCCAACCCCCGCCCCGAGCGGCACGACGCCGAAGACGTCGTCGCCATAGCCCGAGGCCACGGGGACATCAGAGATGCTCGCGAACGAGACGCCAATCCCGCCGTACAGGTACGGCTCGACCCGCGAAGGGGTCAGCGAGAACTTCACGTTCAAGCCCACGCCGTTGCGCACCATGCGCCCGCCCTCGAAGCGCGGGTCGGTAAGCGCATTCGAGGCGCCGCTGTACGCCAGCTCGACGCCCATCCTGTTGAGCGGCTGGGTGCCGACGACGACGCCCCAGGCGACCCCCGGGTTGACCCGCGGCGCGAGCCGGCCCGAATAACCCTCGACACCGCCAAGCACGCTGAGCTTGGCGCCCTTGACCGGCGAGGGCTCAGGCCGCCTCAGCTCCTCAGGCCCGATTGCTCCCTCGCTTGCGAGGACCGCGGCCGGAGACCCTGACAGGGCCAACGCGAGCAGGCCCGCCATCAGTCTCTTCGACACGAAGGCCCCCCGAGCCCGGAAGTCTCCTTTTCGAGAAATCTGGGGCCCACTTCAAACCGTGCAAGCGAGGCCTGTCGCGCAACGCATGCACGGGAAGCGGGCCTCGAGCGCACCGCGACAAACCCTGGCCGCCCCGGAGCAGGGCAAGCGGTCCATGGCTCCTCCTGCGCGCGTGCTCGGCCGCTGCGACAGGCTTTGGCGAGGCACTCATTGGGGACACACGGCTCGAGCGTCGGCTGACGTTTCCCAGGCGGCTCCGGGCGCTCGCTGCAGGCAGAGAGGAGCTGCTCGCCAAGGGCAAGCTGGAGGGCAAACGGATGCGCCCTCGAGGCGGAGGCCTTCCTCGGCGCGCTGCTCATCGCCCCGCGCGACAACGCGAAGCTCGACTCGCCTTTCTACTCGTCCACCTCGCCCGCGCTGCTGCGCGAGGGATGGCCCGGGGAAGGTGCGCTTCTCGGCTCGAGCGACGCGACCCGAGTCCGGGCACTTCGCACCGGCACTCGGAGGCCGGGGTTTCTTCGCGCCCACCGGCCGACGAAGCCCGCGTCTCGATGAGGACGGGGGTCTTCGCGCCCGCGAGCCGAGAGAGAGGCCAAGGCCCAAGACACAGCCGCGCCTGACGCGCGGCGCGGTCAGCGCTTGCTCATCCCCCGCTGCTCCTTCAGGCGCAGATACTCGTCGTAGTGCCGACGGGCTTCCTCGAGCTTGCCGCGGATCTCGGCACCGACCTCGGAGATCGCCGAGGCGACCAACCAGGCACCCGGCGTCACGGGGTTCGGCCAGCTCGAGCGGCCCTGGTCCACCTGCACTTCCTGCTCGTCGCCGACCGAGCCATGCCGATGCCCCGCCCAGCGCACCCGGCAGCGCAGCGTTCCCTGGTAGGTGACGAAGAGGGCCAGGACCACGCTCTCGAAGAACAGCGCTTCCCGGTCGTCGAGGATCTCGATCTCCTCGGGCACAAAGGCCTCTCCTCGCAGCGTCAAGAGCACGCGACCGCCCTGGGCCTCGATCCTCAGCTCGCGTCCGGCCAGCTCAGCCTTGGCGCTTGCTCGCTCGGCGCCATGGCTTCCGTCGAACCAGTCGACCAGCTCCCGGACGTCTTCGCCCGGAACCTCGAGCTTCATCTCCAGGACTTCGCAATCGTACAAGTACTTTCCCATCGAGACCCTCGGCCAGGGCGCGTCGAGCGCCGCCCCTCCTTCAAGCGGCGAGCCGCCACGACAATTCCCGCCCTGCGATTGCCTGCCCAACGCCCTCCCGGTTAGATTCGCGCGCGATGATGAGGACGATGCTCGCCGCGCTGCTGGCCGCTACCTTGGCGGCGTCTGCCGATTCCTTTGGAGAGCCGGCCGAACAGCCGCTCACGGGTTCGAGGTGGCAGGCCCTCGATCGAATCGTCGCGGTCGTCGAGAAGCAGCCGCTGCTGCTCTCGGAGCTCGAGCTCGAGGCGCGCGTCGCCTTCATCCGCCAGGGCGCCGCCCAGGAAGCGCTCGGAGAGCTCTCCGACGAGGACCTGGCGCGCACCCTCGGCTACGTCATCGGCCAGCGGCTCGCCTTCGAAGAGGCCGTGCGCCTGCAGGTCTTCGAGGTGAGCGACGCGGACATCGCCGCCGCTCTGCGCGACTTCTCGGGCCGCTTCGCGCACGACAAGGCCTACCGCGAGTGGCTCCTGCTGCACGAGTGCTCCGAGGACCAGCTCGCCGCCATCCTGCGTCGCGACCTGCGCGTCGCCCGCCTGCTCGAGAGCAAGGTGAAGCTCGCCGCTCGGACGACCGAGGACGAGATGCGCCAGTTCTACAAGGACCACGCCGCCGACTTCGCCGGCCAGCCGTACGCCCAGGTGCGCGAGGCCATCCGCTCGCACCTGACCCGTGAGCGCTACCGGGAGCTGACCCGGCAGCTCATCGCCGACCTGCGCGCGCGGGCCGAGGTGCGCCTGCTCGCCCCCTTCGCGGGCGCCGGCGAGCCGCCCGAAGGTGTCGGCCCAGGGGCACGGCCCTAGCTTTGAAGCCAAAGGAGCGACGGTGAGACGCCCGCAACTTCCCGAGCAGGCGGCCGAGTGCACCGGCCCGTTCCGACTGCGGCGCTTGGTGCCCGACGACCTCGACGAGGTGCTTCGCATCGAGCAGGCCGCCTTTGCCCACCCTTGGACCGAAGAGCTGATGCGCCGCGAGCTGACGCACGCCTGGTCGACCATCCTCGTCGCCGAGGAGCCGACCGACGCGGGCGAGCGGATTCGCGGCTTCGTCATCTTCTGGCTCGTCCACGACGAGCTCCACGTCCTCAACGTCGCCACCGACCCGGCCCAACTGCGGCGCGGGGTCGCCAAGGCGCTCATCGCCGAAACCCTCCGGGTCGCCAAGCTCTCGGGCGCCGCCCTGGCCACCCTCGAGGTCCGGCGCACCAACACCCCGGCCATCAAGCTCTACGAGGAGTTCGGGTTCCGCGTCGTCGGGGTGCGGCCCAACTACTACGCCGACGAGAACGAGGACGGGCTCGTCATGCTCCTCGACCTGCCCTGAAGTCGCCGCGTCGCCCGGCTTGCCCCCGGGGCCGGGGCGACAGGAAGCGTCCAGCCGTCTTCTCGCTTGGAATGTCGCCCAAGATGGTTATTGCTTGGCGGTGAACCAAGCCGGGCGCGCCGCCGCGCGCTCTGCGCGCCGCACACGACGGAGAGACGACTTTGGCAGCCGAGCGCGACCTCTACGAGATCCTGGGCGTCTCCCGGACGGCCTCCGCCGACGAGATCAAGAAGGCCTTTCGCAAGCTGGCGCGGAAGTACCACCCGGACGTCAACCCGGGGAACAAGCAGGCCGAGGACCGCTTCAAGGAGATCAACGCGGCCTTCGAGGTTCTCTCCGACCCCGAGAAGCGCAAGCTCTACGACGAGCTGGGCGCCGACGCCCTGCGCATCGGGTTTGATCCCGAGAAGGCGCGGGCCTATCGCCAATGGCGTTCGGCCCAGCAGTCCGGAGCCCCGCAAGGCGGCTTCCCGGGCTTCGAGTACGGAGAGGAGTTTGACCTCGGTGACATCTTCGAGAGCCTCTTCGGCGGAGTGGGCCGCGCCCGGCGCCGCGGTCGCGGCCCGGCCGGCGCCGAGGTCTCACAGCGGGCGGGCGAGGACCTGACGCTGGAGATCGAGATCGGCCTGCGCGAAGCGGTCAAGGGCGGCGAGCGCACCATCGGCTTCCGGCGCCCCGGGCGCTGTGAGAGGTGCGCGGGCACCGGAGTGCTCCCCGGCGGCGGGCGCGGGCGCACCTGCCCGACCTGCGAGGGCTCGGGTCAGGCGCGCACCTCCCGCGGCCCCTTCAGCTTCTCGGGCACCTGCCCCACCTGCAACGGCAGCGGCAAGGTCCCCAACGCCTGTCCGAAGTGCGGCGGCGCGGGCACCGTCCTCGAGGAGGCGCGGATCACCGTCAAGGTCCCCGCGGGCGTCGCCGACGGCTCGAAGATCCGGCTTGCGGGCCAGGGGGCGGCCGGCGTGCGAGGCGGCCCCCCGGGCGACCTCTTCCTCGTGCCCCGCATCGCGACGCACCCGCACGTGCGGCGCGAGGGCCACGACCTCTACATGTCGCTCCCGGTGACGGTGCGCGAGGCGCTCGAGGGGGGGGAGGTGCGCTGCCCGACTTTCGACGGCGACGTGACCTTGAAGATCCCCGCGGGCTCGCAGAGCGGGCGCAAGCTGCGGCTGCGCGGCCTGGGAATCCCGTCACTCAAGGGCGGCCCGCGGGGCGATCTCTACGTCGAGCTGCTCATCGTCCTTCCCACGCAGCTCGACGAGGCCGCGAGGAAGGCGGTCGCCGAGCTCGAGCGCGCCTATCCTGACGACGTGCGCGCGGGCGTCAGGCTCTGAGCCAGCGGCCGGCCTTTCCGGTTTTCCCCGAAACGCGCGACCCGCTTGCGCCGCCGGCGGGGAGAGCATTGTTTCTTGAGCCATGGCCCACCCTCCCGGCGACTCTGACCCGAAGGACCTCGCGCCCCCCCTGCCGTCCGAGGTCCGCGCACCGCGCGCCGAGCCGCCCGTGGTCGCCCGGCTGGTCGTCGAGATCCGCTCGGACGGCTCGACGACCATCGCGCGGGGAGCCGTCGAGGACCTCAGCGCGGAGGTGAAGGTCTGCATGGAGGCCAAGGGCACGACGCCCGCCGCGCTCGCTGCCTCCCTCGTCCGTTCGCTGCTCACGCTGCCGGGTTGGAGCGGCCTCAACGGGCTGGCTCCCCGGTTCGCCAGGCGAGCGACCAGAGCGCTGCTGCCCGGCAGGCGCGGCAAACCGCGCTAATCGAGCTGTCGAAGAAGCCTTCGAGCGACAAACCCGTTCGGCTCGAGCGTAGGCCGAGCCTGCGAGGCCGAAGTCAAACGGGCCCGCCTCCGCCTTTCTCGTTCCTCGGGAGGCTACCGGGTGAGCAGCGGCGGAGATTTCGCGACCACTCTCGACCGGACCTACCGGTGCTCGCCTCGGCCGGTCAGAGCGCCGGCGGTGCCTCGGCCTGACGCCCCGAGCGAGCCGCGGGCGCCGGGCCTCGCGCCTCTTTCAGCGATGCCGAGCCCGGGCCGGGCAGGACGCTCGAATCGCCTTGGGCCGGGGCCGGGTGCCTTCGCCGGTAGGCGAGGACACCGCGAAAGACGGCCAGGTAGCCCAGCGCGCCGAGCAACAGCCCGACGATCACGCTGCCGAGCCAAAGGGGCGCAAGAAAGCCCTCGAGCACGTCACCTAAACCGGCCAGCCGCTCGGAAACCGAACCGCTGAGCGCGAACATCTTGCCCAGGGCCGCGACCAGGCGCGTGATGTCGGCCGGCTCGCCGAGCAACCAGCAGCCGAGCAGGTAGTTGGGGATGTACAGCCACAGGGTCGCCGGGTTGGTCAGCCAGGCGAACGGCACGCCCACCACTTTGTTGGCCCGCAGCAGGGTCGCGAAGAACAGCGTCAGGCCCATCTGGAAGCCGATGGTCGGCGTCCAGGCGATGAACAGCGCGATGGCCACCCCGAGGGCGATGCGGTGCGGGGTGTCGTGCACGCCGAGCACCCCGTCGACGATGACGTGACGGACTCGCTTGGCAAGACCCTGGGCTGTCATCCAAGAACCTCCGGACCTTCCGAGTTGCCGCGGGCCCGCGTCGGTGTTCTCCGCACCCGCTTGCATCCGCGGGGCCCCTCAGGCCAGCCGGGCAAAAGGAGCCGGGCACTGTACACGAAGCGCCTGTACACCCGTAGCCAGAACCATGCGCTCCTGTCGGACGACACGGTTGACAAGCCCTCGCCTTGGTGGGCGCCAACCGTGCGAGCGCGTGGCTAGCTCGAAGTGCATGGGAGCACTGCCCAAGGCCGCACGCGGCCTGGCCGCCAAGACCCCCCGCCGTCGAATTCTCGCCAGGTGCGTCGGAGCCCTGACGTTCACCCTTGCCTGCTACGCGGTGATGACCGCGCTGGTGCTCTGGGCCGAGCTGCGCCAGGCGCCGACCCTGCCGGACCTGATGGTCTCGGCGCTTCCCTATGTGCCGTGGATCGACCGGGTGAACTACCTCGCCTGGCTGGTGGCCGTGGTGCCCATCCTCGCCGCCTTCTTCGCGCTCGAGCCCGAGCGCTGGGCGCGCTGCGTGGTCGCCTTGGGCCTGCTGTGCCTGGCGCGCGGGGTGTGCATCGCGCTCACCGGGTTTGGCCCGCCCAACCCGCTCAACGCCGGCCCCGGGCTCGAGGGAACCGACTTCCTGTCGGCCTACCTGAGCCTGCTGTCGCCCGCGGGGCTGTTCTTCGGGAACGCGCCCCACGTCTACCTCTCGAAGGACATGTTCTTTTCGGGCCACACCTCCACCTCGTTCCTCGTGCTGCTCTACGTCTGGCACCGGCCGCCTCTGCGCTGGGCGGCGCTTGGGGCCCACCTGGCGATGGTCGCCGCGGTCGCGCTCGCCCACCGCCACTACGCCATCGACATCGTCGCCGCCTACGCCTTTGCCTTCGCCCTCTTCGCGATGCGCGAATGGCAGCCCCGAGCCCCCGGCCCGCGGGCGGCCGTCGCAAGGCGCGCGGGCCCCATCGGCCCAATCCCCGAGCCTTCGAGCGGGCGCTCGGGGGCCTGAAGCTCGCTCTCCCTCAAGCGTTGGGCTCGAGGTCTTCGTTGAGTTCTCAACTCGCGGGGCCTGCGCTATGGTGCGCGCCGCGTCGGCGAACACCTTCGTCCATGGCCGAAACCCGAACACTGGCATGGTGATTGCGGACGACACGAGCGCGCGCCTTGCTCGCGGGGTGCGCGCGACCAGGCGGAGACCGCAAGAATGAACGCCCACCCCGACGAAGCGAACCCGACCGCGCCAGCCCCCAGCAAGTACGCCTACACCTGCATCGACCACTCGATCCTCTATCCGCACCTGAAGCGCTGGTTGTGGGCCCCCGCGGTCCCGGCGCTGTTGCCGATGAGCCTGTCGCCCAACACGATGACCATCGTCGGCAACCTGCTCGCGTGGATCGCCTTCTTCATCCTGCTGTCGATGGGCTCGCAGCACCGGCTGCTGTTCCTGGTGCCCGCGGTCCTCAATTTCATCTACCTGTCGCTCGACAACATGGACGGCATCCAGGCGCGGCGCACCGGGCGCTCCTCGCCGCTCGGCGAGTACCTCGACCACTGGGCCGACTCGTTCGTCGCCACGATGATGGTCTTCGGCTACGGCATCGCGACCGGCCTCGAGCCGTGGATCATGCTCTCGGGCATGGCGATGGTGGGCACCGCCTACTTCGCCACCTTTTGGGAGCAGCGCCACGCGCGCCGGCTGGTCTTCGGCCTGTGCGGCAGCATCGAAGCCATCCTGGCGATCAGCGCCTTCTACTGCATCTTCGCGGTCGGCGGCCTCGAGCCCCTCGCGAGGACCCCGCGCATCTTCGGCTACTCGCTCGCCAGCGCCATCTTCTCGCTGGTCGCCTTCTTCTCGGCCACCGCGTTTGTCGGCTCGATGATCCGGGTCGGCAAGGGTTGGGGCGACTTCGTCCCGCATGTGCTCGTCTTCGGCGCTGCCGGCCTCTGGTACGCCTACGGCGAGGTCCCCCTGATAGCGGTCGGGTTCATCTTCATGCTGGCGAGCTCCCACCTGGGCGGCCGGATGGTGATGGCCAAGGTGCTCGACGAGGAGCCGCGCATCGGCGACACCGTCCTCTACCTGCTGCTGGGCGCGGCGATGGCCGCCTCCTGGGCTCTGAAGCTGGGGCCGACCGGGCAGGCCATCGCCGCGGTCCCGGTCATCGCCTATCTGCTCGCGCGCCTGGCCGGTGACTTCCACCGCACCGTCGGCTCGCTTCGCGAGCACCTCAACCCGAGCGAGCTGCTCTCCCAACTCGTCCACAGGAGCTGAACGGCCTGTGCGGCCAAGGTGCCATGAACCACCCGGCGCGCTTCGGGCCGGGGGTCTTCGCTCGGCCTTTTCTTAAGGAGCATTTCGGTGAAAAAGACGACCCGACTCAAGAGCCTGATTCAAAGCCCCGAGCTCTCGTTCCTGATGGAGGCGCACAACGGACTGAGCGCCAAGATCGTCGAAGAGGCCGGCTTCGAGGGGATCTGGGCGAGCGGCCTGTCGATCTCGGCCGCGCTCGGGGTACGCGACAACAACGAGGCGAGTTGGACGCAGGTGCTGGAGGTCGCCGAGTTCATGAGCGACGCGACGAGCATCCCCATCCTGCTCGACGGCGACACCGGGTACGGCAATTTCAACACGATGCGCCGCGTGGTCCGCAAGCTCGAGCAGCGCGGGGTCGCCGGGGTGTGCATCGAGGACAAGATCTTCCCCAAGACCAACTCCTTCATCCGCGGCACCGCGCAGCCGCTGGTCGCCATCGAGGAGTTCTGCGGCAAGATCAAGGCGGGCAAGGACGCGCAGAGCGACGACGACTTCGTCATCGTCGCCCGGGTCGAGGCCTTCATCGCCGGCTGGGGCCTGGAGGAGGCGCTCAAGCGCGCCGAGGCCTATCGGCTGGCCGGCGCCGACGCCATCCTCATGCACAGCGCGCTGCGCTCGCCCTCGGAGATCCTCGCCTTCAAGCGCGAGTGGGGCGACCGGCTGCCGGTGGTCATCGTGCCGACCAAGTACTACACCACCCCGACCGAGGTCTTTCGCGAGCACCGCTTCTCGGTGGTCATCTGGGCAAACCAGGTGATGCGCTCGGCGCTCACCGCGATGCGCCAGACCGCCCAGCAGATAGCCAAGGACCAGCATCTGCTCAACGTCGAGGACCGCGTCGTCAGCGTCGCCGAAGTCTTCCGGGTCCAGGGCGAGGACGAGCTCGAGCAGGCCGAGAAGCTCTACCTGCCCAAGGCGGCCAACCAGGCCAAGGCGCTCGTCCTCGCCGCCTCGCACGGCAAGGAGCTCGGGTCCCTGACGCAAGACCGGCCCAAGTGCATGATCGAGATCGCCGGCCGGCCCATCCTCGCGCACATCGCCGACACCTTCCGCGCCGCGGGGATCAAGGACATCAGCGCGGTGCGCGGCAGCCGCAAGGAGCAGGTCAACCTGACCGGCATCCGCTACTTCGACAACGACGAGTTCGCCACGACCCAGGAGGCCTGGTCGCTCTACCAGGCGCTACCCGTGCTCGAGGGTGATTGCGTCATCGCCTACGGCGACGTGCTCTTCAAGAAGCACCTGCCCCAGCAGCTTCTCGACGTCGAGGCCGACTTCGTCGTCCCGGTCGACTCCAACTGGCAGGAGAGCCGCAACCGCGGGCGGTTCGCCGACTACGTGCGCTGCTCGGAGCCCTGCTCGCGCGGCTCGTTCTACAACCGCGTGACGCTGCAGGACGTCACCTGCGACGCCGCTGCAGAAGGGATCCACGGCGAGTGGATGGGCTTTTTGCGGGTGACCCCCCGCGGCGCGCAAATCCTCGTCGAGCTCCTCAAGAAGCTCGGCGCCGACCCCGAGGGCCTCAAGGTCCTGAAGATGCCCGACCTGCTCAAGTTCCTGATGCGCGACGGGCACGAGATCCGAGTCGTCTACACCACCAACTGGCTTGACATCGACTCGGTGGACGACGCGCTGTTCGCGAGCCGCTTCGAGAGCCACGGGAGCGCGGCCTGAGCAAGTCGAGAGTCGACAGCCTGGGCTTCGCCCGGCGCCCAGAGGCTGGGCTGACGGACGAGGGTTGGTAGGGGCGCATGGCAATGCGCCCGTCGAGGAATCGATGCGCATGCCCGGAGCGCCGGCCTTCGTGCTGGTGGCTCGGCGTCCCGGGGTGCCGGCTACAAGGGGGCCTCGGCTCCGCCTCTCTCGTTCCTCGAGAGGCTACGCTCGGGCCTCTCGACTTCGCTCGAGGTGACCGGAGGGGCGAGCCGAGGATTCCTGCGACAGACCTCGAGGCCTCACCGCCCCACGAGCTCCTGCGACGCCACAAGTGCAAAGGACGGCAACTTCGATACCCGCGGGCGGCAGCCACCAATCCCCGGGGTCGTCAGTCGGAGACAGAAGACATGATTCAAGCCGAAGACTTCCTCGAGCAGGCCAGGGCCCACGGCTATGGCCTCTACACCGGCGTGCCCTGCTCGTACCTCAAGCCCTTCATCAACGCGGTGCTCGACGCGCCGGACCTGCGCTACGTGTCGGCAGCCAACGAGGGCGACGCGGTGGCCATCGCCACCGGCTTCCAGCTCGGCGGCCGGCGCGCGGTGGCGATGTTCCAGAACTCGGGGCTCGGCAACGCGGTCAGCCCGCTCACCTCGCTCAACGCCGTCTTCGAGCTGCCGGTGCTGCTCATCGTCACCCTCCGCGGCGAGCCGGGGGGGCCGAAGGACGAGCCGCAGCATGGTCTGATGGGCCCTATCACCACGGCGATGCTCGAGCTGATGCGCATCCCCTGGGCCTGGTTCCCGACCGAGACCGCTGAGATCGGCCCCGCGCTCGATCGCGCTGAGGCGGAGATGGCGAAGGGGCGCCCGTACGCGCTGGTGATGCGCAAGGACTCGGTCGCTCCCCACAAGCTCGAGTCGCGCCCGGAGCCTCGGCCGCTCGCGTCGGACGCGATCGCACCGGCGAGCCCGGCTGCCGAGCGGCCTTCCCGTCGCGAGGTGCTCGCCGCGGTCCAGGCCGCGGTCCGTCCGAGCGACGTGGTCCTCGCGACCACCGGCTTCACCGGCCGGGCGCTCTACGCGCTCTCCGATCTTCCGAATCAGCTCTACATGGTCGGCTCGATGGGCTGCGCCTCGAGCCTTGGGCTCGGGCTCGCGCTCGCGCGGCCCGACAAGCGCGTGATCGTGCTCGACGGCGACGGCGCCCTACTGATGCGCATGGGCGCGCTGACCACGCTCGGCTACGAGCGGCCGGCAAATCTGCTGCACCTCGTGCTGGACAACGAGGTCCACGACTCGACCGGTGGCCAGGGTACGGTCTCGCACTCGGTCGACTTCGCCGCCATCGCGCAGGCGAGCGGCTACCCGATGGTGCGGCGCGCGGCGACGGCTGAAGAGGTCGGCGCGGCGATGCGCGCCTGGGACTCGGGGCTCGGGTTCCTGCACGTGAAGACCAAGCCCGGCGAGGCAAAGGATCTGCCCCGCCCGACGGTGACGCCGCCACAGGTCGCGCGCCGGCTGGTCGAATGGCTCGGGCCAATTCCTACGAAATGAAAGCGGGCGAGGCCGGAGGGCTTCGCCACGACGTGACCGGCGCGCCCGCGCCGGCAGGAGAATCGATGAGTCCCACGAACAAGAGCTCCCGCAAGCTGCTGCTCAACCCCGGCCCCGTGACGCTCACCGAGCGCGTCCGCGGCGCGCTCGCGCGCGAGGACCTCTGCCACCGTGAGCCGGAGTTCGTCGAGCTGCAGCGCGACGTGCAGGCGCGCCTCGCGCGGGTCTATCCGGAGGCCGAGAAGGACTACGAGGCGGTGATGATCACCGGCTCGGGCACCGCGGCGGTCGAGGCGATGGTCGGCTCGCTGGTGCCCGCCGACGGCAAGGCGCTCGTCGTCGTCAACGGCGTCTATGGCGAGCGGATCGCCTCCATCCTCGCGGCCCAGAAGAAGCCCTACGTCACCGTCACCGGCGACTGGACCCGACCCTTCGATCTGAAGGAGGTCGAGAAGAAGCTCATCGCCGACCCGGCCATCACCCACGTCGCGGCGATCCACCACGAGACGACGACGGGGCGGCTCAACCGCGTCGATCAGCTCGGTGCCCTGTGCCGCGAGCGCAACGTCTCGCTGCTGCTCGACACGGTGAGCAGCTTCGGCGGCGAGGAGATCCGCTTCGACGAGTGGAACCTCGAGGCCTGCGCGGCGACCGCGAACAAGTGCCTGCACGGCGTGCCGGGCATGGCCTTCGTGCTCGCCCGCAAGCGCGCCTTCACCGAGCGCAAGAGCGGCGCGACCAGCGTCTACCTCGACCTCTACAAGCACCAGCAGCACGCGGCCTCGGGCTACCCGCCGTTCACGCCGGCGGTCCACTCGCTCTTCGCGCTGCAGGAGGCGCTGGGCGAGCTCGAAGAGGCCGGTGGCTGGCGAGCCCGCCACGAGCGCTATGCCGCGCTGTCGCGACAGGTGATGGTCGGCCTGCGTGAGCTGGGCATCGAGCTGTTCCTCGAGTCGCCGGAGGTCTACTCGGTCATCCTCGCCTCGTACAAGATGCCCTCGGGCCTCAGCTACGAGCTGCTGCACGACACGCTCAAGGACGCGGGCTTCATCATCTACGCGGGCCAGGGCTCGTTCGCCGGCACCATCTTCCGCATCTCGACGATGGGAGCGCTCACCGCGGCGGATATGGACCGGCTGCTCGCCGAGGTGCGCAAGGTCCTGGAGACAGCGCGCTGAGCGGAGGATGAAGCTTCGGCTTCGTCATCCTGGAGATGGGCGAAGGCGTAGGCGGAGCTGGAGCTCCGCCGTCCATCCTGCGGCACGGCCGTCCACCACTTGGCTCCGCCGTCCACCACTTGAATCGAGGAAGAAGCTTCCGTTTCGCCCTCGAGCTACAAAGCTCCGCCCTCCGCACTGACTCGAGCACTCCATGACCCGCACCATCGATAAGGCCGTCATCCTCGCGGCCGGCCTTGGCAACCGCATCTCGGCCGTCTCGCGCGAAACCCCCAAGCCCCTGCTGCCGCTCGACGGCAAGCCCGGCTCGCCCTGCTTCCTCGACTGGCACCTGCGTTGCCTCGCGGAGGCCGGCGCCAAGGAGATCTTCCTCGTCGGCAACAAGGTGACCTTCGGTCGCCGGCTGCAGGCGATGGAGCAGGTCCACGCCGAGTGGATTTTCAACCCGACCGACGACCTCTCGACCTCCGGCAGCGGTCACTCGGCCTGGTACGCGTGGCACAGCGAGCGGCGCATCCTCGACGGCAAGTCGCGCGTCGTGCTCATGGATGCGGACATCGCCTACGACCCGAAGCTGCTGAAGCTGCTCGCCGAAGCGCCGGGCGAGCGCTCGAAGACGCTGGTCTGCGGCGACTTCCGCGAGACCAACGAGGAGGTGCTCGTCTTTGGCCGCGAGGGCAGGCCGCAGTGGCATGGCAAAGGCCTGAGCGGCACGCCAATGGTCGAAGGCCTCGACTGCCTCGGCGAGGCGACCGGCATCCTGCTCTTCGAGCCGGGCGACCACGCGGCGCTGCGGGGCGCCAACGACTGGATTATCGGCTACGGCACCCACAAGACCCGCGCCGAGCACGAGGACGTGACGCAGCTCATGATGCGCATGGGGCGCATGGACGCGGTCACCTTCGGCTCCGAGCTGGCCTTCATGGAGTGCGACACGCCCGAGGAGTACGAGGTGCTGACGCGGGAGATGTATCCGCGGCTCTCCAAGTTGGTTTCGACATAGGAGGCGCGGCCGGCGAGACGCCGGCCGTCCCTCGCGAACCTACGTGCGGGCGACACCAAGGCCGGCCGGCCGTTATCTCGGGCGAGTCGGCCCTCCCAACTCAAGACTCATCCGATGCCCCGCCTGAGCAGATGGGTCCGCGCCGTGCGCGGCGGCGGCCTCGATGGCAAGCCGATAACCTTCAAGCCCGACTGGATCGGCCGCGCCCTGCCTCGCGCCGGCATCCTGCCGCCGGACGAAGCCGAGGCGGCGATCCTCGCGGGCCGCGTCTCGCTCGCCGGAGAGCTCGTCGTCGATCCGCTCGCGCTGCTCTCGCCCGACGACGAGGTCCTCCTCGACGGCCGCCGCGTCGATCTCGCCGCGCCCACCTTGGTCCTCGCCTTCCACAAGCCGGCCGGCTGCGTCGTCTCCCGCCGCGACGACCGGGACCGCCAGACGGTCTTCGACCACCTTTGCGCCGCGCTGCCCGAGGAGCTGCGCCGCTACGGCTGGCACGCGGTCGGCCGCCTTGACCTCGACACGACGGGCCTGCTGCTCTTCAGCAACGACGAGCGCGTCGTCCGGCACGTCACGCTCCCGGAGACGCACCTCTCGAAGCGCTACCTTGCGCGGGTCTCCGGCTCGCCGACCGACGAGCGGCTCGAGCCACTGCGCCGGGGCATCATGCTGCACGACGGCCCGGCGCGACCGGCTCTCGCCCGCGTCCGCGGCGCGGATGAGGTCGAGCTGACCATCACCGAGGGCCGCCGCCATCAGGTCAAGCGCATGCTCAAGGCGGTCGGCCTGCCGGTGCGCGCCCTGCACCGCGAGGCGATCGGCGGGCTCGATCTCGACCTTCCCCAGGGCGCCTGGCGGAGCCTCTCCACAGCCGAGCTGCGCGAGGGATTGGGCCTCGCCCTCGCGCCCCGCATCTGAAGACCCGTCACGACAGCGCGCGTCCGCGGCAACTCGAGCTTCTCCAGAGCAAGCCGGGCCATGTCGAGAGGTCGCGGGAATTGGCGCTGCGGCGACCGAGGCTTGTCCGCCCACCTGCCGGGCTCGCCAGGAAGCGATAGGACCTTGTCCGACCGCCGCAAAGCCTTGTCGGGCCACGACAGGACCTTGTCCGACCGCCGCAAAGCCTTGTCGGGCCGCGACAAGACCTTGTCCGACCGCTATAAGAGCTTGTCGGGCCGCGACAGGACCTTGTCCGACCGCAAAAAGAGCTTGTCGGGCCGCGACAAGACCTTGTCCGACTGACGGACAAGCCTTCAACACCGCGAAACATGACCGTTTTTCCGACCGACAGGATATCGCCGGCCTCAGACATACTCGTCGAGCGCTCCAGCAAGGCCAGCAACATGCAGGTGACTAGGTGGTTTTTCCGTCGGACAAGGCCTCGCAGTGCTCCGACAAGGTCTCGCAGCCGTCCGACAAGCTGCCGCCCTGCACCGCGAGGCCATCGGCGGCCTCGAGCTCGACCGTCCCCAAGGCGCCTGGCGGATGCTTTTCACGGCCGAGCTGCGCGATGGATTGGGCCTCGCCCTCGCGCCCCGCACCTGAGCCCTCAGCCGTCCGGGCGGTCGGGCGCTCGGATCGTTGTTCACGGTAAGTGCTAGCGGTTGAACCAAACGCCCACCCGGTGCAGTCTGCCCCTTCCCGCGTCGCGCCCCCCCGCGCAAGGCGTCGCGCCGCGCCCGTGTCCCCCCTTGCACAGGAGTCTGCGATGAAGCGAATCGTGGCCGCCGCAGTTCAGTTCGCCGTCAAGCCGATGGCCGTGGAGGAGAACCTCGAGACCGCTCACCGGCTGCTCGTCGAGTGCCACGCGAAGTCCGGAGCGAAGCTCTTCGTGCTTCCCGAGAGCTTCACGACCGGCTTCACGCCCGTGGGCACCAAGCAGGACCTGTGGAACGCGGTCGACACCATCCCCGGCCGGCTCACCGAGGTCGGCGTGCAGTGGGCGAAGGAGCTCGACGGCTACATCGTCTTCCCGACCTACGAGCGCGGGGAGACCCCGGAGATCGTCTACAACTCCGCCGCGCTCATCGGCCCTGAGGGTCTGCTCGGCGTCTACCGCAAGACCCATCCCTTCGCCAACGAGCGGCTCGAGGGCGACCGCGGCTGGACGACCCCGGGCCGCACGCCCTTCTGCGTCGAGACCCCGATCGGCCGCATCGGCATCGTCATCTGCTACGACGGCGACTTCCCCGAGCTCGCGCGGGCCACCGCGCTGCTGGGCGCGGAGATCATCTGCAGGCCCTCGGCCTTCATGCGCACCTTCGATCACTGGGAGCTGACCAACCGCGCCCGCGCCTACGACAACCACGTCTACTGGGTCGCCGTGAACGTGGCCGGCCCCGACGCGAGCGGCGCCTGCTGCTTCGGCGGCTCGATGATCGTCCACCCGAACGGCGTCAAGCTCGCGCAGGCGCGCGGCAGCGACGAGAGCTGCTGGGCCGAGCTCGACCCGGACCCGATCCGCACCGTGACCCCGAACAGCTCGAGCGAGCAGTGGTTCGATCACCTCGAGGATCGCAACCTGAACGCCTACGAAGGCATCCTCACGGCTGGAAAGAGCGCTTTCGAGCCGGCCCGCCGCATCCCGTACCGGAGGTAAGCAAATGTCAGGGCCGTTGGAAGGAATCGTCGTCCTCGATCTCACTCGCGTCCTCGCCGGACCGTTCTGCGCGATGATGCTCGCCGACATGGGCGCCGAGATCGTCAAGGTCGAGCGCCCCGGGGCCGGCGACGACTCGCGCGCGTTCGGGCCGTTCGTCAACGGCGAGAGCGCCTACTTCATGAGCATCAACCGCGGCAAGAAGAGCGTCACCCTCGACCTGAAGAAGCCGCGGGGCAAGGAGTTGCTCGTCGAGCTGGCCAAGAAGGCCGACGTGCTCGTCGAGAACTTCAAGCCGGGCGTGATGAAGAAGCTCGGGCTCTCGTACGAGCAGCTTCGCGAGCACAACCCGCGGCTCATCTACGCGGCGAGCACCGGGTTCGGCCAGACCGGCCCCTACAGCGCGCGGCCGGCCTACGACCTGGTCATCCAGGGCATGGGCGGCATGATGAGCATCACCGGCCCGAACGCGCAGACGCCGACCAAGGTCGGCAGCTCCATCGCCGACATCTTCGCCGGGGTCTTCACCACCATCGGCATCCTCGCCGCGCTCAACCACCGCCACCGCACCGGGCAGGGCCAGATGGTCGACGTGGCCATGCTCGACTGCATGGTCGCCATCCTCGAGAACGCGGTCGCCCGCTTCGTCGCCTCGGGCAAGAGCCCGACGCCCATCGGCAACCGCCACCCGTCGATCGCCCCGTTCAGCACGGTGACGACCGCCGACGGGATGATCTCCATCGCCTGCGGCAACGACGAGCTGTGGAAGCGCTTCTGCAAGCTGGCCGGCCTGGAGCTCGCCGAGGACCCGCGCTTTGCCACCAACCCCGAGCGCGTCGCCCACTGGGCCGAGCTCGAGCCGCTGATCAACGAGGCGATGAAGAAGCAGCCCTCCGCCTTCTGGCTCGAGACGCTGCAGGCCGCCGGCGTGCCCTGCGGGCCGATCAACGACATCGAGGCGGTGCTCTCCGACCCGCACGTCCTCGCGCGGCAGATGCTCGTCGAGGTCGTCCACCCGGTCGCCGGCGCGATGAAGGTGCCAGGCGTGCCGACCAAGTTCTCCGAGTCGCCCGCCGAGGTTCGCGGCCCGGCCCCGACCCTCGGACAGCACAACTTCGAGGTCTTCGGCAAATGGCTCGGGCTCGGCGAGGCGCAGGTGCGCCGGCTCGTCGAGGAGAAGGTGCTCTGACGGTCGAGAATCGAAGGGCGAGGGCTCAAGAGGTGTCGAGAAATCTCGCTCGAGCTCGGCCCACTCCCCGTTCGCCCGATTCGCCCCGCGCGTAGTCGGGGGGCACTTCGACTCCGCTCAGCGTGAGCGGAGCTGGACGGAGTCGAAGAAGGGTTTCTCGACGGTTCCTCGGGTTTCGCCCCGACTTGGCAGGGGCGCAGGATGCTGCGCCCGTCTGGAAAGTGCGCACCGGCTTCCACCCCGCGGCACGACAAGCCGCAGCGGGCCTCTATCCGCCCGGCCTGCCTTTCGCCACGCCCGCGACGTGACACAGGTCGAGCGGCTCGGGTTCTCTCGGCGCCAGCCCCTTGAAAAACCGCTTCAATCCCGCCCTTGCAGGCGTTAGATGTTCGCACCCTTATCTTCCGGCGCACACGCGCCCGATGGATCGAGCCATGGGCATCTTCGACTTCCTTTCCGGCAGTCCCGAAAAACGCATCAAGTCCCTGCAGAAAAAGATCACCGAGAAGTACGGCCCGCCGGAGAACCGACAGAAGGCGCTCGACCAGCTCATCGAGATGGGCTCGCCCGAGGCCATCGGCGCTCTGGTGATGCGCTTCACCGTCAACACCGAGCCCTCGATCACCGACGCGGACGAGAAGGAGTACACCTACAAGTCCATCCTCGAGTTCGGCGAGAAGGCGGTCGGGCCTGTCGAGGCCTTCCTGCGGCGCCGCGACGTCGCCACGAGCTGGGCGGTGCGGATGCTAAGCCAGCTCATCCCCGAGACCGACCTGGTGAGCCTGCTCATCGACGTCCTCGAGAAGCTCGGCCCCGAGTACACCCGCGATCCCGAGAAGAAGACCGTGCTCCTCAGCACTCTCGGTGAGCACAAGGACGAGCGCATCCCGCCCGCGCTCATCCCCTTCCTTGAAGATCCGTCGGACGACGTGCGCATCGCCGCCGCGGTCGCGCTGGGCAAGCAGAACGACGAGCGCGCCCGCGAGCCTCTGCTCAAGGCCTTCGTCGAGTCGAGCGATCGCGCTCGGGTGATCGCCGCCATCACCACCACGCTCGCCGACACGGGGTTTGGTGTCCAGGGCTTCCGCGAGAAGGTCGAGAAGGGCCTTCCCGACGGCTTCTTCGTCGACCGCTCCGGAGTCGTGAAGCGCCGCGAATAGCGGGCAGGCTAGACGGCACGCTCGCCCTTCGCGCGGAACGCTCCAGCGTCGGGCAGAAATCTCGGTCGCCGGCGGTCAAATGTCGCCCAGCAGACAGTCGTAGGCCCTCTTCTGTTTACCGACCGACACTTGAGTCGAGTCTCTCGCCCGACCGGGTTGATCTCTGGATTGGACGCGCTTAGATGGGGGCGTGAACCTCCAAGACGACAAGTTGACAAAGCCGCGGCAGCGCCGGCGCTCTCAGTCTGGCGAGACGCTCACCGCGCTGCCCCCCGTGACCCTCGAACGCATGGCCCGCTCGCTCGTCCGCACGAGCAGTCCGAGCGACGTCATCAAGGAACACCTCGCCGCGATCCACGAGTTGGTCCGAGCGAAGTCGACCTTCGCCTCGCTCTTCGAGCCGGAGAAGGGGCTGCTGGTCCTCGCCGGTTCGCGGGGGCGCGCCGACGAGGCGAAGCTCGTCGCCAGCGAACCCGGCGAAGGGACCGTGGGGCAGGCCTTCTCGTCGGCGACGATCGTCGAAGACGAGGACGGGCACCTCGCCGTCCCGCTGCTCGACGCCGGCCGCGCCGTCGGGGTCTTGAGCCTGCTCGGCGCGCGGAACAAGGCGAGCAAGGAGGTCTGGAGCGCCCTCGCCGGGCACCTCGTCGCCGGACTCCACGTCGCGCAGCTTCGCGACGCGAGCCTGCGCCGCACCCGCGACCTCGAGACCGCGCTCGCCGGCCTGAAGAGCCTCGATGAGACCCGCGACAAGCTGATCGGCAACGTCTCACACACGCTCAGGAGCCCGCTGGCGACCATCAAGGCGAATGTCGAGCTTGGCCTGATGAACCGGCTCGGCGAATTGACCAAGAAGCAGCGCACCGCCTTCGAGGTCTGCCACCGCAACTGCGACCGGTTGGCGCGCCTGATCAACGACATGCTGCTGATGAGCAAGCTGCAGGGCGAACGCATGAAGCTCTCCGACAAGCCCTTCGGCCTGCGCGCTCTCGCCCAGGAGGCCGCCGGCTCGCGCGCCGGGCTCACCTCGCTCACCAACACCACCATCGACGTGCAGCGCGCCAGCGAGGTCTACGTCAAGGGCGACCGCGAACGGCTCCTCGAGGCGGTGGCGCACCTGATCGAGAACGCCATCCTCTACAACCGGCGCGGCGAGCGGGTGGAGATCTGTGTTGGAGCCGAGGACGGGATCGCGCTGCTGCAGGTCAAGGACCACGGAGCCGGCATCCACCCGGACGACCTGCCGAAGATCTTCGACCGCTTCTTCCGCGGGCCCGGCACGACGCCGCTCTCCGGCGGCTCGGGCCTGGGCCTGGCGATCGTGCGCCAGATCGTCCACGCGCATGGCGGGGCGATCACCGTCGAGAGCACACCGGGCGAGGGAGCGACCTTCACCGTGAAGATGCCGCTGTTCGCCGGAGCGGTCAGCGCCGCCTCCCGAGTCGTCGAGCCCCGCGACGGGGTCATCCTGCTCGTCGAGGACGACACCGACTGCCGGGAGGTGGTCACCCAGGTGCTCGAGTCGGAGGGCCTGAGCGTCGTCGCGACCGCCGACAGCGCGGGCGCGCGCGCGCTGCTCACGGCCTCCAAGCCCGCGCTGGTGCTGCTCGACCTGCGCCTGGGCGAGGGCGACGGCCGCCGCGTGCTCGAGCACATCCGGGGCGACGCGGGACTTGCCAACACGCCGGTCTTCGTCATCTCCGGCGCCGCCGATTCGGCCGCGGGCTTCCTCTACGACGGCCCCGAGCGCATCGACGGGTTCTTCGAGAAGCCGCTCAACCTGCCGCGGCTGCTCGACCGGATCCGAGAGTACGTGCGCGTGGTGGCGTAGGTGAGTTGGGAGTTGGGAGTTGGGAGTTGGGAGTTCGGAGTTCGGAGCAAAGAGCCAAGGCTCCGGGCGCACGCGTTTCCGCGCCCCTTCCCCCCGGCGGCCGGCGCTCAAACAAAAAGGGGCGATCGCGCGGCATTTCGGGACCGGATCGGCCCGAGAAGGCCCCTGGCCGGCCCGTAGAGCGATTTTGCCCCGCCAGGCTTGCTTTCCGGTCGAGCGGCGCTCCTTGGGCCATCCTCGCGCCCCACAGGCCCCTTCCCGAGGTCTGGAACTGGCGCTCCAATCAGCCGAAACAACTGCGGATTTTCGTCCGCTGCGGCCGGCGCCGGGGAGGCGGGAGGGAGCACCGTCTCGGCGGGCCCGCGGGCGCGCATGGCAGAAGAGGCGCTGAGCGAGGCTTCAGAAGGATTCTTTGATGGGCGCATTGCCAAGCGCCCGTACCGCCCTGCGACCGATCGCTGCGGCCTCCTGCGAGGCCCGTCGGCCCTCGACCCTTGACTCTCGACTCTCGACTCTCGCCACTGTGTTTGCCCCAAAAGCGTTCACCGGTGTACCTTCCCCGCGCTAGTCGAGGAGACGGGCCGGGGCGACAGGCACCATGGGTGAGATGGAGATAGTGGAGAGCTCGGCTGCGCAGGAGCGACCCGAGGCACTCGAACGCGACCTCGGCCCGTTCGCGCGCGCCTTCGCCGACAGATACTTCGCCCCTATCCCCTTCCCCGAGGACGGGGCGCGCCTGCTCGCTCGCCTGTCGAAGGAGGGCGAGGTCGTCCACGTCATGCGCTCGGCGGGGATGCTCAATTTCCTCTACCTCGCCTGGGCCGTGCTGCTGCGCGGCCTGCCGCCGCTGCGGGCGACGACCGGCTTGCGCTGGAGCTTCTGGAGCCCGTTTCGCCGCCTGTTTCGCCGCGGCCGTGTCGCCGAGCGCCTGCGGCGCGCCCTCGACACTGGCAACTCGGCGCTCGTCTTTTTGCGCCAGTCCTCCGGTTGGATCCCGCGCCTCGAGCCCAAGGACGACCCGTTCCACGCGCTGGTGGCCCGCGCGCGCAAGTCCGCGCGGCCGCTGTTCCTGGTGCCCGAGCTCTTCCTGTGGCACGCGCGGGCCCGAAACCTGCGCCCTGGAATCCGCGACTTTCTCCTCGGCAGCCCCGAGGACCCGAAGCGCTTCGTGACCGCCTACGGCTTCCTGCGCAACTACCGCAACGCCTTCTTCCGCGTCGGCAAGCCCGTCGACCTCACCGCCTTCGTGCACGAGAACCCGGACCTCACCGACGCCGCGCTCGTGCGCATGGTGCGCGGCTCGCTCTTCCAGCACCTGGCGCGCGAGACCCGGGCCATCGTCGGCCCGCCGCGCAAGTCGCCCGCCCGCATCATCGAGGAGACGATGCGCGACCGCTCGCTGCGCGCCTCGCTCGAGCAGGTGGCGACCGAGAAGCAGGTCGAGATCGAGGCGGTGCGCCGCGAGGCGCGCCGCTGCCTCGAGGAGATCGCCTCGCGCTACAGCACCACGGTCATCGCCCTCCTGGTGCCCCTGCTGCGCTGGGTCTTCAACCGCATCTACTCCAAGGTCGAGATCGACGAGAAGGGGCTGAGCCGGGCGCTGGAGACCGCGCGCGAGGCGCCGCTCATCTTCTGCCCGAGCCACAAGAGCCACCTCGACTACCTGCTGATGAGCTGGATGCTCGGCGAGCGCGGGATCATGCCTCCGCTGGTCGCCGCGGGCGCCAACCTGTCGTTCTGGCCGCTCGGCCCCATCCTGCGGCGGGCCGGCGCCTACTTCCTGAGGCGCAGCTTCAAGGGCAACAAGGTCTACGCGGCCAGCTTCAAGGCGTACGTCAAGAAGCTGCTGCGCGAGGGCTACACCCAGGAGTTCTTCATCGAGGGCGGCCGCAGCCGCACCGGCAAGCTGCTCTCGCCCAAGCTCGGGATGGTCAACTTCGAGGTCTCGGCCTTCCTCGAGCGTGCCCAGCACGACGTCTACTTCGTCCCGGTCTCGCTCGACTACGAGAAGGTGGTCGAGGCCAACAGCTACGCCCGCGAATTGGCCGGCGCCGACAAGAAGCCCGAGTCGATCCGCAGCCTGCTCGCCGCGCCCAAGGTCCTGACCGCCCGCTACGGCCACATCCACATCTCGTTCGACGAGCCCATCTCGCTGCGCGCCTTCCTCGGCTCGCGCGCCGGCGGGCAGCTCGAGGGGCTCGACGGCGAGACCCGCCGCTCCGCGGTGCGCGCCCTCGCCCAGCGCATCACCTACGGCATCAGCCGGGCGACGACCATCACGCCCGCGGCGCTGCTCGCGGCCTCCCTGCTCGCGCACCGGCGCCGCGGGACGACCGCCAGAGAGGTGAGCCACCGCATCCACCGGCTTCGCGAGATCGCCCGGCGCGAGGGAGCCCGGCTCTCCCCGGTGCTCGACGATGCCCCGTGCGACCCCTCGAGCCTCGGCCCGATCAACGAGATCGCCCGCATGTTCATGGAGGACGGCCTCGTCGACGCCCAGGTCGTCGGTGAGGAGACGATCTACACGGTGCCGGACGAGAAGCGCCCGGCGCTGTGCTTCTACAAGAACAACCTGGTCCACATCGCCCTCGGCCGCACCTTCACCGCGACCGCGCTGCTCTCGATAGGAGACCAGGCGCCCCTTGGCGCGCTGCTCGAGCGGCTGCATTTCCTGACCCGCCTGCTCAAGCTCGAGTTCTCGTTCCAGGTCGGCATCGGCTTCGACACCATCGTCGAGCGGGCCATCGAGGCCCTGGTCGCCGACGGGCTGATCGTGCGTGAAGGCGACCTGATCCGCGTCGCCCCGGCGCCGCATGCCTGGTCGGACCTGGGGTTTCTGCGCGACCTGATGCGCGAGCTGCTCGAGAGCTACCGCCTGCTCGCCTCGAGCCTGCAGTCGGCGCGAGAGCCGACCGCGCGCAAGGAGCTGGTCAAGGCCGCCCTCGAGCGCGGCCGGGCCGAGTTTCTCTCGGGCTCGATCGCCTGCTACGAGGCGCTCTCCAAGCCGACCCTTGAATCGGCCGTGGCCGTCTTCATCGACTGGGGCGTCCTCGAGCAGAGCGAGGACGAGAAGACGGTCTCGCTCGCCGAGGCCCACCGTGCGCCCGAGGCCACCGATGGCCTCGCCGAGCAGATCGCGCGCTTTCTCGGCTAATCATCGCGCCGGCGAGCGAAGGGAGGATGAAGCTCCAGCTTCGTCGTCGTCGCGAGATCCGACGGCCGCCGAGACGGCGCCGGTCCCTGCCCCTCGCGCCCCGGCCGCGCCAGCCCCTCAACAACACTCGGGTTTTGCGGCGTCGAGCCCTCGACTTCGCGGGGGCGGACTGGTTTCGCCTCGTCGGAATGAAGCTCCGTCGAGGAATCGCCCTTCGACTCCGTCCGCTTCCGCTCACCGCTGAGCGTAGCTCCCGACGCGCGAGCGGCGGGAGCGGAGTCGGAGGGCTCCGACTTTGGCCTCGCAACCTCGACCTGCGCTCGGGCCTCTCGACTTCGCTCGAGGTGACCGGAGGGGCGGGCCCGAGCTCGGGGAGATTCCTCGACCCCTCCGGAGTGGGCGGCTTCGCCAAGACCCGCGGGCGGCTCTCGACCTGCGAAAAGTGCGGCAACTGCGGCGCCGCCCCCTGTCGCGTGGTCTACAATGCGCCCGATGGATCCTTCCGCCTCACCGCAGCACACGGTCCTCGTCGTCGAGCCTCACCTGCCGACCCGCGAGCTGCTCACCTCGACGCTCAGCCAGCACGGCTATCGCGTCCTCGCCGCCGATGAGCCGAGCCGCGCGCTCGAGCAGTGCATCTCCGAGCGGCCCGACGCGCTCCTCGTCGCCGTCGATCTGCCGCGCTACCAGGGCGCGACCCTCGGCAAGCTCGTCCGGGCGACCGAGGCGGGCGCGCGGGTGCCTATCCTCGCCATCGACAAGGCCCACCTTGGCAAGGCCAAAGGCGTCGGGGCGATCCTCGACCTGATGGTCAACGGGTACCTCGCCGACGCGAGCCGGGAGCAGGAGCTGCTCGCGCGGCTCGCCCAGCTCATCGCCGCCGCGGCCCAGGCGCCCAAGCCGACCCGGGGCATCGCGGCCACACTCTCGCGCGCGCCCGTGCTCACCGGAGAGCTGCGCGCGCGCACCCTGCCCACGCACCTCTTTTCGTGCTACCGGCTGCAGCGCGACGGCGTTCTCGTCATCGCCCATCGAGAGCTGGCCCGGCGCGTCTACCTGCTCAAGGGCGCGCCGGTGAACTACGACTCGAACGCGCGCCACGACAGCCTCGGCGTCTGGCTGCTCGAGCGCGGGACGCTGACCAGCCAGGCGCACGGCGAAATGCTCGGGCTGATGCGCGACGACGCGCTCTCCCCTGGCGCCGCGCTGGTCGCCATCGGCGCGGTCGAGCCGGGCGAGCCGCTGCTCGCGCTGCTGCGCGACTACGCGCGCGCGAAGATCATCGAGGCCTACGCGACGCCTCAGGGCCGCTACGGCTTTCACGCGGGAGCCGAGTTCAGCGACGAAATCCCCGCGCTCGAGTTGGCCGCGCTCGGCCCGCTTTACCACTCGGCGCGAGGGACCTGGCCGGTCAAAGCCTTCGCCGCGCCGCTCGCGCCGAACATGAGCTCCTACCCCTCGCGAAGCCCCGACTTCGCGCAGCTCCTCCCCTCGCTCGGCTTGGGCACCGGGGACCTGAAGCTCGCCCTGACCATCAACGGGCACCAGACGCTGCGCGAGCTGCTCGCGGGCTGTCGCGACCTCCGCCATTCGCTCGCGCTGCTCTGGTACCTGTCGCTCGTCGAGGCGGTGCGCTTCGAGCGGCAGCCGACCCGTGCGGAGGCGACCGCGGGCTTCGCGATCCAGGAGTCCGCGCCTGCCCGGCGGCGCAAGCCGCTGCCCGAGGAGAAGGCCAACGAGCTGCGCGAGGAGGCGGTGCGCATCCTCACCGCCAGCTACTTTCGCGTGCTCGGCCTGGACATCACCGCCGACGCCGAGGCGGTCGAGAAGGCCTTCCACGAGGTCGCCACGCGGTTTCACCCCGAGACGTACGCCGAGTTCGACCTGGGCCCGATAGAGGATCTGCTCTCCTCGGTCCAGGACCGCGTCTCGGCGGCCTATCGGGTGCTCTCCGACGGCGAGAAGCGCAAGGCCTACGTCAGCTACGTGCTGTCGCGCGCCGAGGTCTCGCGGGCGGGCACCCCGCATCCCGGGGCTGAGATCGAGCTCAAGCGCGGCGAGAACCTGATGAAGAGGGGCGACTGGCGCGGCGCGCTCAACTCGTTCGAGCAGGCCGTCAGCCTCAACCCGCGCGAGCCCGAGTACTACAGCTTCCTTGCCTGGGCGACGTTCAAGGCCGGCGTCGGCGGCCTTGCCGACCGCGGGCGCGCCGCGCTCAAGCTGCTCAAGAAGGCCGTGGCGATGAACCCGACGCTCGAGCGGCCGCAGGTCATCCGCGCCATCGTCGAGGACGAGCTCGGCGATCCCGGCGGGGCGCGCCGCACGCTGCTCAAGCTGCTGAAGACGAACCCCGACTCGGTACTCGCCAAGAAGACGCTGCAGGGCCTGTCGAAGCGCCGCGGGGCCGGGGAGAGGCTGTAGGCGGGCGAGGGCTCGGGAGCCGGCTGAGGTTGGGGACCTGCCGCGGGCGGTAGATGCGAAGCTGCGCTCGGCCGCCGAGGGCGGTGGGCCGAGGATGGCGGCCTGTCGTGGGAGTGAGCTTCTCCGCTCCCTTGCCACGATCCTCCGTTGGCCGGAACGTTGTCGTGCGAGGTCCGAGATCATGCCGAGCGAGCGTGTCACGGTCACCCTGCCGTCCGACGTCCTCCGAGCGATCGACCGCCTTGAGAGGAACCGCAGCAAGTTCGTGCTCGAGGCCGTCCTGCGTGAGCTCCAACGCCGCCGACGCGAGGGACTGAAGCGATCGCTTTCAAACCCGCATCCGGAAAGCGAACTGCTCGCCGATGCAGGGTTCGACGAATGGGCCAGCCGCCTTTCGCCACAAGACGCCGCAGGCCTTGTCGACGTCGAGGCGGGAACTCCCGTGCGCTGGGTTCCTGGCAAGGGATGGGTGGAGACGAAAAAATGACGCTCGGGCGAGGCACAGTCATCCTCCGAGATCTCGACCCGACGGTCGGCCACGAGCAACACGGCGTCAGGCCGTGTCTTGTCGTCAGTGACCGAGACGTGGTTTCCGAACCAGCGCTTCCCGCTGGTCTGCGTGGTTCCGGTGTCCGGGACCACAGGCGAAGGCGCTCTCCATCCCGAGCTGTCACCAGGGCGCAGCGGACTGATGCAGCGGTCATTCGCGCTGATTGACCATTTGCGCTCGGTGGACAAGCGGCGGGTGCGACGCGTCTTCGGGCAGATCCCCTCCGACGAGATGAGCGCAGTAGATGACGGATTGGCGCTCTTCCTCGGACTCGGAGATCAACTGGCGTCGCCACCGACGCCGGGCGTCCTGTAGCGGGTGGCAAGCGGGCAGGGCCCAGATCTCGCGCGCGTGTCGGCAGGGTTGACGGCCCCGCCTCGCGGTGATGGTCCAGACGAGCCGCCATGCTCGAGCGAGTCGCTCGCCTCCACGACGAAGCCACATCCTCGATTCGCCACGCGGCGTCGTGACCGGGGACGGAAATTGAGCGCCTCCACCACCGGCGAGTCGCCGGCCACCGAGGAAGCGGTGCTGTGCCTCTCCGGCAGCTCTCCGTTCGCTTCTTGACCTCGCCTTGCACTTGACGGTCTATGACCGCCGCCATGGAACCCCGCGCCGCCTCCGCCCCCGACGATCGCCGCCGCTACGGCCGCTACTACACGCCCCGGCCGCTGGTGCGCGCGCTCTATCGCCTGCTCGCCTCGGCGCTCGGGACGGACGGGCTCGATCCTTCCGCCTGCGCGCTGCTCGATCCGGCTTGCGGCGACGGCGCGTTCCTCGGCGCCCCCGAGGCCGAGACCTTCGGGCGGGCCCTGGGGCTCGACCTCGACACCGCGGCGGTGAGCGCCGCGCGCGCGGCGGCGCCCGGAGCGCTGATTCTCGAGGGCGATGCCTATGGCGACGGCCTGACCGGCCTGGCCAACGAGGTCAAAGGCCGAGGGCCGCTCGTCGTCATCGGCAACCCGCCCTACGTCGGCAACTCGGAGCTGCTGCGCAGCGGGCGCTATCAGGAGATCCGCGACGCGCTGCTGCCCTTTGCCCGCGAGGTCGCCCGCAGGACCAGCATCCGCGACGACTACGTGCTCTTCTTCGGAGTCGCCGACCGCCTTATCGAGGCCGCCGGCGGGCGCGGGGCGATTGCCTTCGTCACCAGCGCCTCCTTCGTCGACAACTTTCTCTACGCGCCGCTGCGCCGCTGGCTGCTGTCGCGCTACCGGTTGTATGCGCTGGTCGAGGCGGGCGAGCGGCTCTTCGACGGGGCGCGCGTCGCGACGGTGCTCTCTGTCTGGACGCGGCGCGAGGGCGATCCGGACCGGCCCTTCCTCCACGCGCGCCTCGACGGCTCGGTCGAGGAGCGGCTCGCGGCTCTCGAGCGCGGGCCCAAGCTCTCCAAGACGCGCCCACACGGCGAGGCGCACCTGCTCAACGCCCCCGAGGAGAAGTCCGCGAGCGCTGCCGCCCGCATGCGCGAGAGCGGCGCTCCGGTCGGCTCGGTGCTCCGCGTCAGCTTCCCGGGGCTGAAGACCCGCTTCGACGAGCTGCTGACGGCCGACAGCCGCGAGGGGCTCGCCGAGCGGATGCGCGAGCTCTTCGAGGCGGCGGATCCCCACGCGTTCGCCGAGCGCCACCGGCTCCCCGAGCGCACCCGAGGCAAGCTCGCCGCGGCCTTCGAGGCGCGCGAACGCACGAGCTTCCGCGAAGAGGCCATCCGCCCGTTCGCCCGCTATGCCGGGACGCGTCACCGCTTCCGCGTGCCGTCCGAGGCGATGGCCTTCGCCTACGTCGACCGCGAGCTGATCCCGCGCGGAGATCACCGCTTCCGCGGGAACTACGACCCCCACCGCGACGGGCCGAAGCTCGTCTTCAACGTGCGCGAGGTTCCGCTGTCGGCCGCTGTGGTCGAGGGTCCGGTTTGCGTGCACGACTACCGCCACTCGCGCTTCGCGCCACTCCACGTGCCATCGAGTATCGCCGCGGGCAGGGTGCGGCCAGCCGGGGCCGAGCTGCCGTTCCGCGAGCTCAACCTCTCGCGTCCCTGGGCCGAGGCCGCACGCCTGCTGCGAGAGCCGGCCGACCTCTTCTACTTCGCCTGCGCGGTGTTCAACTCGGCCGCGGTCCAAGAGTTGTTCGCGCCGGCGTTCGGCGCGTCGGAAGAGGTACCGATTCCGCGGTTCGAGACGCGCCGCGCCAGCCTCGTGCAAGCCGTCGCCGACGAGGCGCGCGGCCTCGAGTCGGGCGCTTCCTTGAGCCCGGGCTCGGAGCGGGCGATCCGCAGGCTGTACGGCATCGATTGAGGAGCCGTCGAGAGCTCTTCTTCGACTCCTTCCGGTTCCGCGCACCCCGGGCGCCAGCTCCCGAAGCGCCCGCGGCGGAGATCGAAGCCGCTCCGCCTACGCTCGGGCCTCTCGACTTCGCTCGAGGTGACCGGAGGGCAAGAGCGGGGAAGGCGCGGTCCTCGTTTCCGCACGCCTCTAGCCGCCGGACGAAGGGAAGACCATCCACACCTCGTCATCGGCGGCGAGGGGAGTCTTCATCCCCTGCAGATAGTGGATGTGCCGCCCGTTGACGAGGATCGCCGCGCGCAGCGACGCCCGCCACTCCTCCGGCGGAACCAGCGCTCGGATCTCATCGAGCAGCGCGCCGACGGTGGCCGCCTCCGAGCGCAGCTCGGTCCGGCCAAGCCTCTTGGCAAGAGCGTAGTGAGGAACGAAGAGAGCCATGAGGTGCCTTCTCAGCTCCGGATCGCCAGGCGGCGCAGCGTCGCCGGGGTCGGGACGCCCTCGCTGTCCCAACCGCGAACGCGGTAGTAGCGCCTGAGCATGTCGGCCAGCGGGACCCCGGCCTTGGCGCCGGGGAAGGTCGGCTCGTCGAGTAGCCGGCGTGGCAACGTGTCGGCCGAGCCGCTCATCCCTTCGCGCAGGTTGTAGAGCCGCTCGAGGTTGTAGATGCGGGCGCCGGCCCGCATGAACTCGCCCAGCCCGACCCGCCTGCCCCAGGCTGCCGAGAGGAACTTCTCGAACCAGAGGAGCTGCGCCGGGTTCTTCATGCGCATCGCGAGCCACAGCGCCGGACCGGTCGCGCGGCTGGCCGCCGCCATGGCGAGCCGGTAGGCGGCAGAGCTCGCCTCGAGCTTGAAGGCGAACGCCGGAAGGACGGCATAGGAGGCGAAGTAGCAGAACACCAACGAGCTGACGGCCGCGTTCATGTCCTGCTGGAAGACGACCAGCTCGGGCTTTCCGGCGGTCGAGTGCGGGTCGATAGAAACGGGTCCGGTCGCCTCGAGGAACATGGTGCTGCCGCGCACGTGGCAGCCGCCGCGATTGTTCGTCGCGTACTCGAGCCCCTGGCCGAAGCAGCCGCGCGGATCGTAAGCCGGCAGCTCCAGCCCCTTGACCTGGATGGCGAACTCCTCGCCGCCGCGGCGCTTGGCGAGCGCGCGGGTACCCTCGGCGAGCTCCGCGCCCAGCCCCGAGCGCCGCGCCGTCGCCTCGATGGCCTCGTGATACGCCTCCACCCTGCCCCACGCCAGCTCGCTATTCAGCAGCCCCCGCTCGGTCAGCTCGGTGGCAAAGCCGAGGACTCCTCCCATGGAGATGGTGTCCATCCCCAGATCGTCACAGAGCTCGCCCAACTCGGCGACGGTCTGCATGTCGAAGATGCCCAGGTTGTTGCCGAGCAGCCCGATGGTCTCGAACTCCGGTCCCTTGCCCTCGCCTTTGCCGAGGCGGATGTGCCGCCCGCACTTGACCGGACACGACAGACAGCCGTCCTTGCGGATGAGCAGCTCGTCGCGCATCCGTTCGCCGGCCAGCTCGGGCGTGCGGCGATCGTGGCCCTTCTGAAAGTTGCGGGTGGGGATGATGTTGCGGCCCGCGCAGGTCATCACGAGGTTGGCCGTCCCGAGCGTCGGGAGGATCTGCCCGGTCATCGGATGGGAGCGCAGGAATTCGGTGACCTCCTTCTGCAACTCCTTGAACGCCTCGTCGCGCTCGAAGGTGGCGGCCGAGCCGTCGGCGATGATCGCCTTGAGGTTCTTGCTGCCCATCACCGCGCCGGTGCCGGTGCGGCCCGCTATCCGGTTCTGGCTGACGATGCAGGCGAAGGGCACCCGGTTTTCGCCCGCAGGACCGATGACCGCCTTGCCGAAGCTCGCGGGCAGCGCCGCCTGGGTCGCCACCGTTCCCTTTCCCCAGAGGTGGGCGGCGTCCTTGAGCTCGGCCTTTCCGTCCTTGATCTCGAGGTAGACCGGCCGAGGGCTGCGGCCGCGGACGATCACCCCGTCGAAGCCCGCCTTCTTGAGCTTGGTGGCGAAGCTGCCCCCGCAGTGGCTGTCGGCGATGGCGCCGGTGGCCGGGGACTTGGTGGTGACGACGAAGCGGTTGGACTGCGGCGCCGCGCTGCCGGTCAGCGGGCCGACCGAGAAAATGATCGGCATGCGCTCGTCGAAGGGATCCAGGCCGGGCGGGGTCGAGTCGAAGAGCAGCCGTGCGCCGAGTCCCCGGCCTCCGAGATAGAGCTCGACTACTTCGGACGGAACCGGGCGGGCAGAGCTGCCACCGCTCGTCAGGTCGACCTCGAGGTAGGTTGCGGTGAGCGATTTCATGGCATGCCCTTTGGCTTCCCCCGAGAGGCCGGAGTCTTCTCGGACGCGTGCGTCTGCACCTGGGGATTCTCGACCATTTCAGAGGACGGCGGCGATGTGCAATTGCCGTCTGGCGCGCCAACTCGAGCTCCGGGTATCGCGCCCACCGGCGGGCCGTCGCCCCGCCCCTGCGGAGCCCCGCGGGAGTCTCGCGCGGTGTGCGCCAAGCAAGTCCGACCAACCGAGTCATTGCCCCCAGCGGCGCTTGCGACGATGCTCTCTCCCGTCCCCTTCCCCTAGGAGCGAAGGATGCCGAAGAAACGCACCATCAGCCGCTGGGCGCTCGCTCGTCGCCTGCAAGAGACCGCACTGCGCATCGCCGCCGGCAAACCCGTCCGCATAGGCGGACAGCTCGTGTGCGTGCCAGACGAGGTTCTCCTCGAGGAAGAGCTCGAGACGAGCGACGGCGAGACCGAGCTCGAGTTCGAGATCAAGTGGCCGGAGACCAAACCGCCGGCGCCCAAGCGCACGTCCAAGAGGAAGTGACCCGACCGTCTTTGCGGTCTCGGGCTCGTCTCGTTCCGGCGAGCGCCCGTTCGACGGCGCGGCGCCTTGTCTGAGAAGCCGTCGCGAAGTCCCCTTCGGCCCTCGTGAGCCTGTCCGCAGTGCCAGAACAGCAGATGCCGCTCGTCTCTCGTGCCTCGCCCACCGAAGGCAGCGTTTCCCGCCCGCGGATTCTCTTGCCCAGCCGGAAGGGGATGGCGCTCCCGGGATCCCTCTGTCTATTCGCGTTGGCCGGTTGCCTCGCCCCTCGGCCCCAGGTCCCTCTCCTGCCACCGGCGCCTGCCGTTCAGGATGCGGACGCGCTTCCCTTCGAGCAGCGGCTCGATGCAGCGTTCGAGGCTCGGGAGCCTGCTCGGTTCGAGAAGCTGCGCGCCATGGACCGCAAGGGCGACGCGGACGGCGTCTTCACCCGCGGCGACGCTCTGGCGGCGGGCACCCCGCAGCTCTTCGGCGACCTGCACGCCCATCCGTTCATGGAGTTCGGCGCGGAGCCCTTCTTCCGCGGTCTGCCCTCGAGCACCAGGACGCCCTCGAGCCACCTGGACGTACTGACGACCCAGGTCAGCTTCACCGGCCTGCGGCGTGGCGCGGTGAACCTCCTCTTCGCCTTCGCCTATGCCCCGGACCTCTGGCCCGCCTGCGCCAAGCGAAAAGAGGGAAAGCTCGGCGAGGTCTTGTGCCAACTTCGCAAGGCGCGCGAATTCTGTCAGAGGCACGGGCACCGCATGGCCATCGCGCGCACCGCCCAGGAGGCGCGCGCCATCGCCGGCTCGAAAAGGATCGCGGTGATTCTCGGCGTGGAGGGCGCCGACGCCGTCGAGCGGCTCGAGGACCTGGAGACTCTCTATCAGGCCGGAGTACGGGTCATCACCCTGACCCATTTCGTGGACAATTCCATCGCGGGCGCTGCCGCCTCGAGCCTCTGGCGCTTCGAGGCCCCCAACTTCCTGACGCCGGGAGAGCCCACCTCCGACGGATATCGCCGCAATCCGGTGGGGCTCTCGCCGTTCGGCGTGAAGGTCGTCCGCCGAATGGCTGAATTGGGAATCCTCATCGACCTCGAGCATTCCTCCGACCTCGCCGTCAGGGAAGTGCTCGCGGTGACCGAAGATCTCGCCGCGCCGGTGCTCTTCACGCACACCGGCATGCGCGCAATTCATCCCTCCGAGCTCAACGTGTCCGACGAGACGGCCCGCGCCGTCGCCGCCCGCGGCGGGCTCATCGGGATCATCACGCTGAGCACGCTGCTGACTGCCGAAGGCTTGGACGAATGCCGCGCGTTCCAAGCACAATTCAGGCACCTGCTCGAGGTGGCGGGCCCGAAGCACGTGGCCATCGGCAGCGACTTCAACAGCTTCTCCCCGCGCCCGGCGCCGTGCGGCGACGGTCCCGGCTTCGCCTCGACCGGTATTCGGAGCGTCGCGGACTTCCCGGGGCTGCTGCAGTCCCTCGTCGAAGAAGGCATACCCACCGAAGTCCTCGAGCAGATGGGAGAGAACATGCTCCGTGTGCTCGCGCTCGCCGAGGAGCGCGCGGACTTCGCGGCCTCGCGCGGCGCTTCCTGGAACGAAGACGCGCGGTGAATTCACCTGGCGCAGGCGTTTCCTCGAAATGCGCGCGGTCACAGGAGACAAGGTCTCCAGGGAAACGAGGGTTCGACAGAGAGGCTTGTGGGTCCTCGACGCTTGATTCGCCGCCCGGTCGGTGCCGCTCTATTTCGCGCCGTCGCCGGGATTGGCGGCCGTGACCTTGAGCAGATACGCCAGCCGATCGCTGCCGTCCTTCTTCCAGACCAGCATGGTCGTTGAGCCTTCGTCGGCCCCAGTCAGCCGCACCTGCTCGGAGTCGAGGAGCTCCTCGAGGTCGACCACCGATGGATCACCGACCGCGGCGTGGCTCATTCCGGGAAAGGTGAGCGTCCTCTGCTCGCCGAGAGCGAGAAGGATGGGCTCGTCTTCCGGAGGCACGTTGGGCGTTTCGCCGGCTACGGATGGCACCCCGCAGGCGCCCAGGATGGCAGCGGCAAAGAACAGGAAGGTTCGCAAGCAAAGTGCGCGCATCGGCTTTCCTCAGGCCAAGAGGCGGTCAAGCAGTCTACCCCAACGCGAGCGAGCTTCTGCCGGTGGCATGGATGGCGGCGCCTGCTCAATCCGAGCGTGTCGAGGGTCTCGCCGGTCGCGCCAAAGAGGGATGGGAGTCCCCGTCTGCCACGAGCTCGTCAGGCAGCGCGCGTTGCCCGCAGCGTCCGGCAGCCTGCAGCCAGCTTCCACCCTCTGCTTCATGCAGGCCTGTACGCAGGCACCTTCAGCGCTGAGGGAACAGCAGGAACCTGATTCCAATCAGGCCCAGGAGGACAGCGATGACCAACCGAAAGGTGCGCTGTGGAATGCGGTTGACGACCTTCTTGGCCAGGAAGGCGCCCAGCAGCGAAATCGGGACGAAGGCGGCCATGCCGTAGAGCAGCATCGTTTCGAGCCGCACGCCTTCGCCGAGGCAGGTGCCGACGCGCACGAGGTCGATGACCAGGGCGACCGCTCCCGAGACGAAGATGTAGGTCTCTTTCGGCAGATTGAAGGCCGCCAGGAAGGTGCTGCGAATGGCGCCCCCCACCCCGAACAGACCGGCGAAGAAACCCGACAGCGCCCCGCCGCTGACGGCCACCGCGGTGCTTTGAGGCAGGCGCCAGCTCTCGTGCCGGAAGAGGAACAGGACGTACAGAAGCAGGAAGGCGCCGAGGAGCCGCTCGAGTATCGCGGCGTCGGCTCCGACCGAGAGCTCGGCGCCGACATAGCTCAGCAGGACGCCGGGAGCGCCGAAGGAGAGGACGAGCCGCCAGTCGAGCCCCTTCCTGAAGAGCAACATCTTCCAGAGGTCGCCGAAGAGGTGGATGACGCCCACGAAGAGCAGCGTCAGCGGCAAGGGGAAGAACAGGGTCAGGACGGGCACCATGATCGTGGAGGTGCCAAAGCCCGACAGCGTTCCGACGGCCGAGGCCGCGAGCGTCAGAAGCGCCAGCAGGACGAGCTCGTACATGGTCACCCTCCGTACGCCGGCGAACGGACTCTCGCCTGGCCTGCCGCCAAGTGAGCGAGGATATCCGCCCGTCGCACCGGGTCCCTGCGGCTCGGACCTCAGCCTGGCGAGCCCGGCAGGGTCGCCTCGAAGGTCCGTCGTCAGTAGTAGGCAGGGCAACTCGGCCTCGTGACCTCGTCACGAGACTCCCTTCGGCTGCGCTGTCCGGGGACACAGCCACGCAAGGCGCCGGTCCGATGATTGGGGCGAACGGGGTCTTCCTCCGCTCGTTCTAAGCTGCGTGCCGGTTGTTCGCATCACACCGGCCAGTCCGGTTGTTCTTTTCGGGAAAGCCTCAGCCCCCTCCCGAGCCCAGGGCACAACCACTTCGGCAGCGCGCGGTTCGCAGCGGTGACCCTGGCCGCGAACGCCCGCCAATCGTGGTAGGTGGGGCACGCAATACAGGGCAGGAGAAGAGCGATGAGCACCTCGAGCACCATCCCGTTGGCCGAACGCATGCGCCCCAAGAGCCTCGACGAGGTCGCGGGCCAGAAGCGGCTGCTCGGCGAGCGCGGCGTGCTGCGCAAGCTGCTCGCCGGAGGCCGGTTGCCCTCGCTCGTCTTCTGGGGCCCGCCGGGCACGGGCAAGACGACGCTCGCACGCATCCTCGCGCAGGCGACCAAGCATCCCTTCCTGGAGTTCTCGGGGGTGACCGGCTCGGCCGCCGAGCTCAAGAAGTTCCTCCAGGAAAGCCGCGACCGGCCGCTGTTTCGCACCAACCCGCCGGTCGTCTTCCTCGACGAGATCCACCGCTACAACCGGGCCCAGCAGGACATCCTGCTGCCCTCCCTCGAACGCGGCGAGGCGATCCTCGTCGGGGCGACGACCGAGAACCCGGCTTTTTATCTGAACCCCGCGCTGCGCAGCCGCTGCCAGCTCTTGGCGCTCGAGCCCATCTCGCCCGAGGAGATGCTCGTCGTGCTGCGCCGCGCCTGGAGCCGCGAGCGGCCCCAGGAACCCGAGCCCACCGAAGTCATCGATTGGCTCAGCCGCTGGGCCGGCGGCGACCTGCGCTCGGCGCTCACCGGCCTTGAGACCTGGCTCGGGCTCGAGGCCAAGGAGCGAACGCTCCAGGTCCTTCAGGACGCGCTCGGCGGACGGATCATGTTCGACCGCGCCGACGGCCACTACGACCTCGCCTCGGCCTTTCAGAAGAGCCTGCGCGGCTCGGACGCCGACGCCGCGCTCTACTACCTCTCGCGGATGATCCGCGGCGGCGAGGACCCGCGCTTCGTCGCCCGGCGGCTGATGGTCTGCGCCGCCGAAGACGTGGGCAACGCCGACCCGCAAGCCTTCATCCTCGCCGAGACCGCCAGCCGCGCCGTCGAGCGGATCGGCTGGCCCGAGGCGAGGATCCCGCTCGCGCAGGCGGTCATCTACGTGGCGAACGCGCCCAAGTCGAACGCGACGCTGATGGCTATCGACGCCGCGCTCGCGGCCGAGGACCACCCAGTGCCCGAGTCGCTGCGCGATGCCCACACGGCGGTCAGTCGCGCCGCGGGCCGGGGCCGCGGCTATTTCTACAGCCATCAGGACTACGCGCGCCGACAGGAGTTCTTGCCCGAGGCGCTGCGCACGACGCGCTTCCACCAGCCGATTCGGCCGCAGGAGCGGTGCTGGCTCGATCGCGGGGAGCCCGAGCTCGTCCGACTCGGAGAGTTGTGGAATGCGTGGCTCAAGGAGAATCCGCAAGGTGGCGAGGTGCCGATGGATCCTTGGTGCGCGGAGCTCGGGTGCTCGCGAGAGGCACTGGCGCGGGCGCTGCCGAAGCTGGCGCAGGGCGCCTACCTGCTCGAGCGCAAGCTGGTGGCGCGACCGACGGCCGCAGCGGAGTAATCCCTGGGGCGTGCGGCTCAGGCGCAGCATCGCCACCCCGACACTCGACCACCTCGACCCGTTCTTCCTCTTCGACCATTTCGGCTCGGAGAACCCCGACGACTACCTCGCCGGGTTCCCCATGCACCCGCAACCGCGGAATCGAGACGATCACCTACATGCTCGGCGGCCGAGTCGAGCACCGCGACAGCCTCGGAAACGCGGGCCTCATCGGGGCGGGCGACGTGCAGTGGATGACCGCGGGCAGCGGCATCCTGGACGAGGAGATGCCCAAGGTCGGGCCTCGGCGGGTCGACGGCTTTCAAGTCTGGGGCAACCTTCCGGCCAAGCTGAAGATGACCGCGCCGCGCTATCAGGACCTCCCCGCGGCGCAGCTCCCGGAGATCGTGCGGCCCGACGGAGCCCGCATCCGGATCATCGCCGGCAAGATCGAGGGGAAGACCGGCGCGGTCCGCGACGTCTTCGCCGACCCGACCTACCTCGACGTCGCGCTGCCCGCGGGAGGGCTCTTCGAGCAGCCCGTCCCGCGCGATCGACCCGCGCTGCTCTACGTCTTCCAAGGAGAAGTGGCGGTCGGCGGCGACGACGACGCGGGAAGTGGCCGGCTTGTCCCCGCGATCCGCCTGGCCATGCTCGAGGATGGCGAGGTGCTCGGTGCGCGCGCGAGCGAGACGCCCGCGCGTTTCCTCCTGCTCTCGGCGCTGCCGCTCAACGAGCCCGCGGTCCGCTACGGACCTTTCGTCATGAACACCCGCGAAGAGGTCGCCCAGGCGCTGCGGAAGCTGCGCGACGGCACCTTCATCAAGATCTCGGCTTGGCCGCGCATCCGCCGGCGTCCCCAAGCCCGTTTCCGCTTGTCCAGGCAACTTGGGCGCAACCCCGGTCATCCCGCGCGTAGAGGCGGCCAACGGGAGCCTCGGAGTCGAGGGACTCGCTGCTTCGCCTCCCGATCTTGATTCGGGCGACGGTTCCGGCTCTTCGCGCGGAGCGAGCTCTGGCGTCCGAGAGCATCGACCGCCGATCTCGAAGCGGTGCCCGCTCACTCGCCCCGTTCGCTTTGAGGCGGCTGGTAGCAGAGAGCCCGAAACCTGCGGCCGTATTGGAAAGCGCGAGCCTCGCGGCGACCGTTGTCCGTGGCCGACCGCTGAAGATGTATCGAAGAGTCCTTCGAGCGATAGCCGGTCAGCCGGAGTGCCAGCCTTCGTGCTGGCGGCCCGGCGTCTCGGGCACCGGATACAAGGCCCCCTCGACTCCGCCTCCCTCGTTCCTCGGGAGGCTACGCTCGGGGTGAGCGGGTTGCGGACCGAGGTTAGGGTGATTTCGCGTCGGAGCCCTCGGAGACGCCGCCCGAAATCACGCGGGCTTTGACAGCCACCACGCCGGGCTCGTTTACAGCCGCCTCGGCTCGCTTCTGCCCGAGCATTTCGAGCGCCGCCGGCAAGCTCTTGCTCAAACCGAGTCCGGCCCGCTTGTCGAGCCACTCGCCGACGCCGCGGGCGTCGATGCGGCGCATGGCGACGAAGCCGAAGTAGGAGATACACAGCCCGCGAATGAGCAGGTTGACGAGGTCAGCTCTCGAAAGACCGGCGAAGAAGAGCAGCAAGAGCCCGGAGAGCATGAAGGCCAGCAGGAAGCGCGGCCGCACGAGATCCCGCAGCGCCTGCACAGTGATGCGGCCGAAGGACCGCTGGGGAGCGCCGGACCTGTCGCCGATGGCGATCGCCGCGCCGACCCGCCGGGTGCTGAGCCGGTGCAGCAGCGGCTGCATGTTCCAATAGTAGGCCCCAGCCCCGAGGACGCAGGCGAGCGCCGCCTTGAGCAGGAAGGCCCCCACGATCACCTGAGCGAGAGTGGGCCCCTGGAGGCCCAGCCACCCGCTGACCGCGCGGATAGCGCCGCCGAACGCATCGAAGATGCCCCGGCCGAAGGTGACATAGTCGACCGCCAGAGAGAGACCGAGCGTGAGCCAGGACATGATGACCGAGCCCGCGAGCACGGCGCCGATGTTCCATCCGAAGACTCGGATCGGGGCGGCGAACGAGACCCCTTGCATGAAGATGTAGGCCATGGGCCGGAAGGTGCTTCCGACCGGTGAAAAGGCCTTCAGCATCGCGCTGATGAAGGTGATGCGGACCAGGCCGCGCCCGCGCAGCGCCTTGCCGAAGGCGACCAGCAGCACGGTCTGCAGATAGGCGAGCGCGTGACCTTTGAAGGGAACCCGATAGGCGTGCAGGCTCGAGCCCAGGCCGACCTCCACCAGCCCGGCGATCCCTGCGAACATGCCTATCCTCTCGGCGTCGCACGCGGCGATCCGGCGCTTGGCGTCGCGAAGCGCCCGAGCCGCAGGGACCTCGTCGAGATCGATGACGAAGGCGCCATCGAGGCCAAATTCGCTCACCACCTCGGCCAGCAGGCTCTTCTTCACCGCGGCCACGACCACCCGACAGCTCGATTTGCGGGCCTGACGGAGCAGTTGCGCAAACCCCTGTCCGCCAAGCTCGAGCCGCCCGATTTCGTCGAGGAAAAGCAGGTCGTGCAGACCGGCGTCGAGCTGTTGCTTGACCGTGCTGCTCGCCTCGAGCCGCGTCTCTTCGCAGAGCTCGAGCCCCGAGCCGTCGCCGCGGCGCCGGGCCCAGGGCAACGGGTCCGCCCGGCCGATCAGCTTCAGCCGGTAGACCGCCGAAGGCGCTCCCGAGCCGCGCGCTCGCTCCTCGCCCACGGAGAAGAAGCCACAGGAGCGCCACCAGCGCTCGGTGCTGGCATGGAGCCGTTCCAGAAAGGTCGTCTTGCCGCGGGCGACGCCTCCGCCCGAGTTTGACAGTCGTTCGGGGCGACAAGAAGCACGACCCGAGTAGTTTC
>ENA-UOOR01000201-UOOR01000201.1-fermentation-metagenome-genome-assembly--contig:-NODE-201-length-90723-cov-7.917722_pt1 | contig 90723 bp, 89 predicted proteins | sample MGYA00245780_ERZ724029 | MGnify/ENA primary metagenome ERZ724029 (study PRJEB28704, sample SAMN03018315) | fermentation metagenome | biome: anthropogenic terrestrial biome; feature: soil; material...
ACAAATATGCCGAAGGATATCCGGGCAAACGCTATTACGGCGGCTGCCAGTATGTCGATATAGTGGAAGAAATTGCCCGCACCCGTGCCTGTAAACTGTTTGGTGCGGAACATGCCAATGTTCAGCCGCATTCCGGTGCACAGGCAAACATGGCGGTCTATTTTGCCTTGCTTCAGCCCGGCGATACCGTTATGGGCATGAACCTTGCAGAAGGCGGCCACCTGACCCATGGCTCTCCGGTGAATATTTCCGGAAAGTATTTTCATTTTGTTCCGTACGGCTTGAACCCAGAAACAGGCCGTATTGATTACGACAAGGTTTATGAAACGGCGATGCGCATTCACCCGAAGCTGATTGTTTCAGGCGCAAGCGCTTACCCTCGTATTATTGATTTCAAACGCTTCCGGGAGATCTGCGATGCCTGCGGGGCTGTTATGATGGTAGATATGGCTCACATTGCCGGCCTAGTTGCGTCCGGTGACCACCCCAACCCGGTCGAATGGGCAGATATTGTGACAACAACGACTCATAAAACGCTCCGCGGCCCGCGCGGCGGAATGATTCTCTGCAAAGAAAAATACGCCAAAGCTATTGATAAGGCTATTTTCCCCGGTACGCAGGGCGGACCGCTGATGCACGTGATTGCGGGCAAAGCCGTTTGCCTGGGCGAAGCACTGAAACCGGAATTCAAAGAGTACGGCCACCGGATTGTCCAGAATGCCAAAGCATTGGCAGACGGCCTTTTGCAGAGAGGCATCAAGTTGGTTTCCGGAGGAACCGACAACCACCTGATGCTGATTGATCTGAGCGGAACGGATTTGACAGGAAAAGAGCTGGAGCACCGTTTGGATGCCGTTCATATTACCGCAAATAAAAATACGGTTCCGAACGAGAAGCGCAGCCCGTTTGTAACCAGCGGCCTGCGTATCGGCACACCTGCTGTTACAACACGCGGACTGGATACAAAGGATATGGATTTGATTGCGGAATGTATCAGCCTTGCCATCCATGATTTTGACGCGTCACAGGATAAAATCAATGCTATTGTAAAAGGCATCTGCGAGGAGCATCCGCTGTACCAGTAAGCTGAAAAAATTGATTGAATACGGCCCCCGGTTTGCCGGGGGCAATTTTATGCAGAAAGAAGGATATCATTATGCCGGCACCCCTTGCCGACCGGATTCGGCCCAAAAATCTGGATGAAATCGTCGGGCAGCACCACCTTTTAGATCCGGGGAAACCGCTCCGAAAAATTATTGAGTCGGGCAATATTCCCAATATGGTCTTTTACGGGCCCGCCGGCGTGGGGAAGACCACGCTGGCGTCCTTCATTGCCCACCGGACAAAACGAACTCTTTATAAGATGAACGGAACTACGGCTACCACGGCGGATATCCACCAGGTTGTCGGTAGGCTCGGCACGTTTGAAGCGCCGAACGGCATTCTTTTGTATCTGGATGAGATCCAGTATTTTAATAAAAAACAGCAGCAGACACTGCTGGAATTTATCGAAAACGGTTCCATTACATTGATTGCTTCCACAACAGAAAACCCCTATTTTTATGTTTACGGCGCAATCCTGAGCCGTTCGACAGTATTTGAGTTTAAACCCGTTGAAAAGGAGGACGTCCTTCTGGCGGTGAAGCGTGCATTTCGGTTTCTTTCTGAGGAACAGCACCGGCCGATCCATGTGGAAGACGGTGCGGCGGAATATATTGCCACAGCCTGCGGCGGAGACGTCCGCAAGGCAATGAATGCGGTAGAACTCTGTGTTGTTTCCGGAGAGGAAGAGCCGGACGGAGCGTGCCGGGTAACGCTCTCATCAGCGCGTGAACTGACGCAGCGCAGCGCTCTGCGTTACGACCGGGCAGGCGATGAGCATTACGACATCCTTTCCGCTTTTCAAAAATCCATGCGCGGTTCCGATCCGGACGCGGCGGTGCATTACCTTGCCCGCCTTCTGGAAGCCGGCGACCTTCCTTCCGCCTGCCGCCGCCTGATGGTATGTGCCTGTGAAGATGTAGGGCTTGCCTACCCGCAGATCATCCCGATCGTGAAAGCTGCCGTGGATGCGGCGTTCCAGGTCGGGCTGCCGGAGGCGCGCATTCCGCTTGCGGACGCGGTAGTGCTGGTGTGCCTTGCCCCAAAATCCAATTCGGCTTACTGCGCCGTAGATGCCGCAATCGCCGATATCCGGGCGGGCAAGGCCGGCCCAATCCCGCGGCAGCTCCAAAATAAGCACTTTGATGGGGCGGACAACCCGAAGAAGGGCCAGTTTTACCAGTATCCGCATAATTTTCCAAATCATTGGGTTGCCCAGCAGTATCTGCCGGATGAATTGAAAGATACCGTTTATTACAGGGCCGGCGAAAATAAAACGGAGCGCGCCTTTCAGGGATATTGGTCAGCCATCAAAGGGCGCGGAAAAAAATAAAATTTTTCTTGATTTTTAGGGTCAGCCGAGATATAATAGTAAAAATGTGTTTGGAAGGTGCAGCGGTTGACCAGCGATATTTTCAGTACGCTTTCCAGCGGAATCTATGCGATTGGCGTGAAGAATGATCACAAGGTTTCCGCCTGCATTGTCAATTCAGTTGTACAGGTTTCCAGCAGACCCGATATAATTGCTGTCAGTGTCAACAGGAATAATTACAGCTGCAAGTGTATTTCAGATTCCGGAATTTTCACGGTTTCCGTCTTATCCGAGGATACTTCAGGAGCAGTGATCGGCGCACTGGGGTATAATTCCGGCAAAGACACGGACAAGCTGAAAAATGTTCGGTATCGTGTCCTGGCAGAAGGGGTTCCTGTCATAAAGGAAAATATATGCTGCTGGTTTCTCTGCCGGGTTGTGAATCGGCTGGAAACCCGTAATCACGTTCTTTTTTTGGCAGAAATCCTGGCAGGGAGTGAAACCATTAAAAGAAAACCGATGACTTTTGATTTTTTCCGCCGGGTTGTAAAAGGCCGGGCCCCTCAGAATTCCCCTTCCTATCGGGAAGAAAAAAATACCGCCGGTGAGATGGACAAAGAAAGTTGGATCTGTACTATTTGCGGATATGTTTACAGTGACCGTTTTGTTCCTTTTGAAGAGTTGCCGGATGAATGGATTTGCCCCATTTGCGGGGCGCCAAAATTATCGTTCCGCCGAAAAGAATAAAGAAAAAGCTCACACCGATATGTTTTTCGTATCGGGCGGGCTTTTTTTTTGAGTATTTGCCGTCAAAAAATTTAACATAGAGGAATGAGGAGAATTATTATGACAAAACAAATTATCCAGGTTGATGAAAAACCACCCATCCAGCAAGCAATTCCGCTGAGTTTGCAGCACTTGTTTGCCATGTTCAGCGCTTCCGTGCTGGTTCCGAACCTATTGGGGATTAACCCTGCTGTTGTGCTGTTTATGAATGGTATCGGAACTTTGCTGTATATCTTGATTACGAAAAGGAAGGCACCCGCCTACCTGGGTTCCAGTTTTGCCTTTATCGCGCCGACACTGCTGATCATGCAGACAAAGGGGCTTGGGTATGCCTATGCGTTGGGCGGGTTCGTCGTTACGGGCGCTTTATTCTGTCTAATTGCGCTGGTAATCAAATTTTTCGGCACAAAATGGATTGATGCGATTCTTCCTCCCGCCGCAATGGGATCGGTGGTAGCCTTGATCGGTTTAGAGCTTTCCGGAACCGCTGCAAAAATGGGCGGTCTGATTTTAACCGATACCTATACCAAAATTGACCCCAAACAAGTAACTGTCTTTCTGATTACACTTTGCGTGGCGGTTTTCGGTTCAGTTCTGTTCCGCAAATTTTTTGCTGTCATTCCAATTTTGATTGCAATTATTGTCGGATATTTTTCAGCGTGGGCCATGGGGATGATTGATTTCAGCAAAATTGCCGCTGCTCCGGTTTTTGCCGTTCCTAATTTTCAGCTTGCCAAATTTAACTGGGATGCCATCTCCATCATTCTTCCTGCCACGCTGGTTGTGGTTTCCGAACATATCGGCCATCAGATTGTTACGGGAAAAATTATCGGACATGACATTATTAAAGACCCCGGCCTGCACCGCACCATGCTGGGGGACGGCCTGTCAACCATGATTTCCGGTTTGTTTGGTTCCGTACCGACCACAACGTACGGCGAAAATATCGGCGTTATGGCCATGACCGGTGTGTACAGTGTCTGGGTCATTGCGGGAGCGGCCGTCTTTTCCATTATCATATCGTTCTTTGGAAAGGTTTCCGCAGTCATCCAATATATCCCTGCACCAGTCATGGGCGGTGTCAGTTTTCTGCTGTATGGAATGATTGCAGCTTCCGGACTGCGGCTGATGGTCGATCAGAAAGTCGATTTCAGCCGGTCCCGCAATCTGGCCATGGCAAGCGTCGTCCTGGTTACCGGACTTTCCGGCGCGTTTATCCAGATTGGGCATGTCAAGCTGACGGGTATGTCGCTCGGCGCGGTTGTTGCCATGCTGCTGGGCCTAATCTTCTGGATTATCGACAAATTCCATGCGGCAAACGACTATAATGACGAAGAGCCGGAAGAAGCGGTTCCGGCAGAGAAATAAGACGTTTCCGGCTTTGCAGAAAGGACGGAAAATCGGTCAGTCAGAATGAAACGGCCCAAAAGAGCCTGCACCGGCGCAAAACCGGCGGCAGGCTTTTCTTTATCCTCGTGCGCCGGCCGCCGCTGCCAGCCACGAAATCTGTGTTTGAAATCTTTTTTGGAAAAGATAAAGAAATCCCTGTTTGTTTTCAGGGCGTTTCCTGTCAACAAACGGGGGTGCAGCTCAGGCCGGCGGAAAGTTCTTCGCCATTATTCCTTGAGGTTTTCCATAGCGTGCTCCCTCAGTTTTCTAAACGTTTCGTCGCTGACGTCATGTTCCATTTTACAGGCGTCGGTTTCGGCTGTCTTTTCGTTGACGCCCAGTTTAACCAGGAATTTTGTCAGCCATTTATGGCGTGTATAAATACGCCGGGCTACCTCCATCCCAGAATCGGTCAGAGAAATATAACCTTCGTGATCCATTTCAATATATCCGTTCTCGCGCAGACGTTTCATTGCCACGCTGATGCTTGGCTTCGTATACCCTAAATGGTTGACGATATCAATGGAACGCACCTGCCCCTGCCGTTCTTTCAGCATCAGGATCGTTTCAAGATAATTTTCTGCTGATTCATGGATCTCCATTTTGATTCCTCCAAGTTGCAACTCCTACCTACAGATTAACATAAATGACCGCAATTGGCAAGAATTTTTCGGGAATCCCTTGACAGTCATCAGCGTGGAACTCAGCTTTTCCCTTTCCGGGTCGTTCCAAAGTTTTAAGCTGTCCCCGAAGGGGCAGGGAGAGGGCTGATAGACAAGACTCCCGAGCAAAAAGAAATTTGTTGGCAGCGGCAGTCGAGGCCCTGTTTCAATAAAAGCGGGCAGAATTCATCAGCTGTAAAATAAATTTCGTCCGGATCCCAGATATCCTTGAATTTTGCTTTGCAGGCGGCATATTCCTTTGCACTGGGAAACAGAATGTCACCCACCAGAATTCTGCCTCCCGGGTTAAGATGCCTTGAGAGCTTTCCGAAAAAATCCGGTCTGATCTCGGTGGGGATATGGTGGAAAGAATAGGTGCCGACAATAAAGTCGAAGGACCGGTTTTTCAGGCTGGCCGGAAGCCCTTTTGAAAAATCGTACTGGATTAGTTCAGCTTCCGGCATTTTGGATTGAGCGGTGTCGATCATTTCTTTTGAAAAATCAATCCCCGTTATCCGGTATCCGTCTTTGTAAAGCTGAGAGGTAAGCGCTGCCGTGCCGAAGCCGATGTCGAGGACGTTTCCTTTTTCTGCCCTCCGGATGCTCCGATAAATGGTATTCAGCACTTCAGAATATCCTGCAAAGGGATAGGAATTGTTTTGGCTGCTCTGGGCTACTGCGCTGTCGTAATCTTTCGACCAAAGATCGAACCCTTCCTGATTCAGCATGATGAAGACTCCTTATCCAATGGAAAATTATAAAATTCTTTCAGAAACCAAATGGTTTTTGCTTCAAACTCTTTTCCATTCAGATAATTCAGGATTCCGGCGTCCGCCGTAAAGACGAATTTCAGCTTATAAGAGTAAAGGGCCTGGTAGGGGAAACCTATTTTTTTGTTGACGGCGTTTTTCCCGTATTTGCCGTCTCCTGCCAGCGGATGTCCAATTGACGCCAGGTGCGCCCGGATCTGGTGCGTCCTGCCCGTCAGAAGCTCTACTTCCAGCAGGGAAAAACCGGTGCGCTCCGTGAGCACTCGGTATCGGGTTCGGATTGTTTTTGCCCCCGCGGACGGCTTATTGGAAATATAAACGCGGTTCTGTTTTTCATTTTTGGTCAGGTATGCTTCCAGCGTATCCGCTTTTTTCTCCATTCGGCCGCAGACAACGCAGAGGTACAGTTTCCTCATTTCCCGCGCTTTGACTTTCTGGTTCAGGATCCGGAGCGTTTCCGCGTTCTTGGCAGCCAGCACGATCCCGCCGGTGTTGCGGTCAATCCGGTTGATCAGCGCAGGCGCAAATGAATTTTCAGCCTCCGGATGATACTCTCCCTTTTTATATAGATAATGCTGCACACGCGCAATCAGCGAATCAAAATGATAGGTTGAATCCGGGTGGACGATCAGGCCGGGCTTTTTGTCCAGAACCAGAAGATTGCTGTCTTCATACAGAATATTTAATTTGTCCGGAGCTTTGAGAAAATCATATTCTTTTGGCTTTGTCTGAAAAAATTCATCTTTCAGGTACAAGGTCAGGACATCGCCTTCACACAGGCGTGTGGAAATTTCACAGCGCTTGCCGTTGCGTTTGATATTTTTTTTCCGGATGCTTTTATACATCATGGACTGCGGCAGGTTCGGGAAGGACTTTGTCAGAAATTTATCCAGGCGCTGATCTGCGTCATTCGGCCCAATGGTTACAGTTTTCATACGTACACTTCCGTTGTTTATGATGTTTCCTGCTAATTGATTATAGCACGGGAAGAATGCCGGGGAAAGGAGAAATCGGCATACAATCTGATTTTGCCTGGAAAAGGAGCAAAGGACTTTTCAAAGTTTTAATTGTAGTATATAATGAATGAAAATGGAATAAAGGAGTTTTACAATGACGCAGGAACGGGCAATGCAGATCTTCAAAGAAGCCGGGGTTTTGCTGGAAGGCCATTTCCTTTTGACTTCTGGAAGGCACAGCAACCGCTATCTTCAATGTGCCAAAATTTTTCGAAATACAAAATACAGCGAGGAGCTGTGTGCTGCGCTGGCGGAAAAATACCGGGACGAAAATATTGAAATTGTCATAGGACCCGCAATGGGGGCCGTGCAGATGGCCTACGAGGTCAGCCGTGCGCTTGGCTGCGAGAATTTTTTCACCGAGCGCGGCGATGATGGGAAAATGGCCCTGCGGCGCGGATTTGCGGTCAAGCCTGGGCAGAAAGTCCTCGTGGTGGAAGATGTTGTTACGACGGGCGGTTCCGTGCGTGAAGTGATGGAGCTTGTGCGTGCCGCCGGCGGAAAAGTCGCCGGCGTTGGGGCTGTTGTAGACCGAACAGACGGGAAAATCAATTTCGGCGTGCCGTTTCAGGCTGTGGTTTCGCTGAATGTGCAATCCTGGGAGCCTCAGGACTGTCCTCTCTGCAAAGCGGGTGCCCCGGCACCGGTAAAACCGGGAAGCCGCAAGAGATAGTCGAAAAGAGGCGGCCATTTTGAAAAAAAGCAGTGACTTACCCGTGCAGAGCCAGCCGGAGGACAAGCCGATTCACAGCGGCCACCGGGATCGGGTAAAAAATCTGTTTTTAAAAGAGGGTCTGGATTCTTTTTCATCCCATTCTGTTTTGGAACTGCTGCTGTATTATGCAATCCCTATGAGAGATACCAATCCAACCGCGCATGAACTGATACGCCGGTTCGGTTCGCTTTCCGGTGTATTTGACGCCCCGTTTGAAGAACTCCAGCAAGTCAAGGGAATTGGAAAATCAGCTGCAACCCTGCTGAAACTGATTCCTGAGGTTTGCCGCAGATATCAGGAAGACCTGGACCGGGATAAACAGGTGATTTATGATTATGATGAAGCGGGCAAAAAACTTGTCAAGAAATTTATCGGCAGGCAGAACGAAGTCGTTGTGCTGATGCTTCTGGACAGCAAGGCAAGAATGCTGTACTGTGACGTTGTGAGCGAAGGTTCCGCTTTGGCTACCAATATCTATATTAAAAAAGTGGTCCGGCTCGCCGTGCAGTACAACGCCGTCTATGCGATTCTTTCGCATAATCACCCAAGCGGGAACTGTCTGCCTTCTAAGCAGGACGTTGATACCACCCGGTGGGTTTACGAAGCGCTGCAAACGGTTGAAGTAATGCTGATTGACCATATTATCGTCGGTGGAAATGATTATTTATCTTTCGCAAAAAGTAAAATTATGCCGGAACTCTTTAATCCGGAACAGGACATGGAGCAGGAATGAATTTTAAACTCGTATCAAAATATCAGCCGGCCGGCGACCAGCCGAAAGCGATCCTTCAGCTGGTGCAGGGTCTCCGGGACGGCGACCGGGAGCAGACCCTTTTGGGGGTAACCGGTTCCGGAAAAACATTCACCATGGCCAACATTATCGCACAGGTCAACCGGCCCACACTGGTTTTGGCCCACAATAAAACGCTGGCGGCCCAGCTTTGTTCGGAATTCCGGGAGTTTTTCCCTGAAAACGCCGTAGAGTATTTTGTCAGCTATTATGACTATTATCAGCCGGAAGCCTATATTCCCACGACGGATACCTATATTGAGAAAGATTCCGCCATCAATGACGAAATCGACAAGCTGCGGCACTCGGCCACATCTGCCCTTTCTGAGAGGCGCGATGTGATTATCGTTGCCAGCGTTTCCTGCATTTACAGCCTGGGCGATCCGATTGACTACCGGACTATGGTGATTTCCCTGCGCCCCGGCATGAAAAAGAGCCGAGACGAACTGCTGAAAAAGCTGGTCGAAATCCAGTATGAACGCAATGACGTGAATTTTATCCGCAACAAATTCCGAGTTCGGGGCGACGTAGTGGAGATCTTTCCGGTTCAGTCCAGTGAAAACGCAATCCGCGTCGAATTTTTCGGGGATGAAATCGACCGCATCCGGGAGATTAATCCTCTTACCGGTGAAGTCAAGGCAGATCTCAAACATGCGGCGATCTATCCCGCTTCTCATTATATTGTCCCAAAAGAAAAAATACAGCGGGCCGTCCATGAGATTGAAGAGGAAATGGAAGAGCGGGTCCGCTGGTTTAAAAGCCAGAATAAGCTGATTGAAGCACAGCGGATTGAAGAGCGGACACGCTATGATATGGAGATGCTGACAGAAGTTGGCTTCTGCAAAGGGATCGAGAATTATTCCCGAGTCCTTTCCGGCCGGGCGCCGGGCAGTTCACCGTTTACCCTGCTAGATTATTTCCCGAAGGATTTTCTGCTGTTTGTGGACGAGTCCCATGTGACGCTGCCGCAGGTCCACGCTATGTATGCGGGCGATCGGGCGCGGAAAGATGCTCTTGTCCAGTATGGGTTTCGGCTGCCCTCCGCTTACGATAACCGTCCGCTCAATTTTGACGAGTTTTACAGCCATATCAACCAGGCTGTATTTTTCAGCGCCACACCGGGCGACTTTGAACTGGGAAAATCCGCGCAGGTAGTGGAGCAGGTGATTCGGCCGACCGGCCTGGTGGATCCGGAGATTATCGTGAAGCCAACGGACGGGCAGATCGACGACCTGATTTCTGAAATTAACCTGCGGGCCGCCCGCAAAGAACGCATTCTGGTCACGACGCTGACCAAAAAAATGGCAGAAGACCTGACTTCATTTTTGGAAGGGGTGGGAATCCGCGTCCGGTACATGCACTATGATATTGATACCGTGGAGCGCATGGAGATCATCCGCGATCTGCGGCTCGGAAAATTCGATGTGCTGGTCGGAATCAATCTGCTGCGCGAAGGGCTGGATATCCCCGAAGTTTCCCTTGTTGCTATTCTGGATGCGGACAAGGAAGGCTTTCTGCGGAGCGAACGTTCCCTGATCCAGACTATTGGGCGTGCGGCCCGCAATGCGAACGGGCAGGTTATTATGTATGCCGATACGGTTACGCCGTCTATGGAGGCGGCTATCCGCGAAACCGAGCGCCGGCGCGGGCTGCAGAAGGCGTTTAACCGGGCGCACGGCATTGTGCCGAAGACAATTGTCAAACCGGTTGCGGAAATTCTGGAAATCTCTACCCACAAGGAAGACGGGAAGAAGAAACGCCGGAAACTGTCTCCCGGCGACAAAAAACGTGAGATTGAACAGCTTACCCGGGAAATGAAAGATGCGGCAAAACTGTTGGAATTTGAACATGCCGCCTATCTGCGGGATAAAATCAAAAAACTAAAAGGCGAATAACCCACGCTATGGAGGAATCTATGCCAGCAAAAACCATCTATATCAAAGGTGCCAGAGAACATAACCTCAAAAATATTGATATTGAGCTGCCGCGCGACAAACTGATCGTTTTTACCGGGCTTTCCGGTTCGGGAAAATCTTCGCTTGCCTTCGATACGATTTATGCTGAAGGGCAGCGGCGGTATGTGGAGTCTCTCTCTTCCTACGCGCGCCAATTTCTCGGTCAGGTCAACAAACCGGATGTGGATTATATTGACGGTTTGTCGCCGGCCATTGCAATTGACCAGAAGACCACGTCAAAAAATCCGCGCTCCACGGTGGGCACGGTAACAGAAATTTATGATTATCTGCGGCTTTTGTATGCGCGCATTGGAATCCCGCACTGCCCGGTCTGCGGCCGGGAAATCCGGCAGCAGACCGTCGACCAGATTGTCGATCAGGTGCTTGCCCTGCCGGAGGGAACCAAAATCCTTGTGCTGGCTCCCAGGGTGCGTGCCCGCAAGGGAGAGCACGTGAAGGAACTGGATGCCGCCCGCCGGGGCGGGTTTACCCGCGTTCGGGTAGACGGTATAATTTACGATCTGTCTGAAACCATTACCATGGAAAAGAATAAGAAACATACGATTGAAATCGTGGTGGACAGGCTCGTTATCCATCCGGATATCCGTTCCCGCCTGGCGGATTCGGTGGAAACCGCTTCGTCCCTTTCCGGCGGCCTTACGGTTATCAGTGTCATCGGCGGCAAAGACCACCTTTTTTCCCAGAATTATGCCTGCCCGGAACACGGCATCAGCGTAGAGGAACTAACGCCCCGCATGTTTTCATTCAACAGTCCGTTCGGTGCCTGCCCCAAATGCGCCGGCCTGGGTGTATTTATGAAAGTAGACCCGGCTCTGATCTTTCCGGATAAATCGCTGTCTATCAGCCGGGGCGGCCTGAAGGCAGGCGGCTGGGCCATGGAAGGAAATACCATAGCCGCCATGTACCTCAGGGCTTTGGCAAAGCATTATCATTTTTCCTTGAATACGCCGATTAAAGAGCTGCCGCCCGAAATCATTGACATTCTGCTGTATGGCACCAAGGGTGAAAAAATCCGGGTGGAACGCGACGGCAGTTTTGGGCACAGTTCATATGAAACGGAATTCGAGGGAATCGTCAACAATCTGGAACGGCGGTTCCGGGATACGCAAAGCAGCTGGATTCGGGATGAGATCCAGACCTATATGAGCGCTATTCCCTGCGACGCCTGCCACGGAAAGCGGCTTTCACCGGTCAGTTTGGCGGTAACGGTCGGGGGTATGAATATTGCCGATTTCTGTGATATGCCGGTATCCAAAGAACTTGATTTTATGGAGCATCTGCAGCTGACCGACCGCGAAAACCAAATTGCCCGCCTGATTCTGAGGGAAATCAAAAACCGCCTGGGTTTCCTGAAAAATGTCGGGCTGGAGTACCTCACGCTTTCCCGTCCGGCGGGTACCCTTTCCGGGGGAGAGAGCCAGCGCATCCGCCTGGCAACGCAGATCGGGTCATCCCTTACAGGCGTTCTGTATATTCTCGATGAGCCCAGCATAGGCCTTCATCAGAGAGACAATGCCAAACTGCTTGCCACGCTGAAGCATCTGCGGGATTTGGGCAATACGGTGATTGTTGTGGAGCATGACGAGGAAACCATGCTGGCCTCCGACCATATTGTGGATATTGGCCCCGGGGCGGGCATCCACGGCGGTGAGGTCGTTTTCAGCGGCAAAGTGCAGGATATTGTTCACTGCGAAAAATCCATTACAGGCCAGTACCTGAGCGGAAAGAAAAAAGTGGAAATACCCAAAACACGCCGAAAAGGGAACGGGAAAAAACTTGAAATTATCGGCGCGTCGCAGAATAACCTGAAAAATATCAATGTCACCATTCCGCTGGGTGCATATGTCTGTGTAACCGGCGTTTCTGGATCGGGAAAATCGTCCTTGATCAATGAAATCCTGTATCGGTATCTTGCCGCCGAGCTGAACGGCGCCAAAACCCATCCGGGTTCGTTCAAAAAGATCAAAGGCCTCTCTGCCCTTGATAAAGTCATTCAGATCGACCAGTCTCCAATTGGGCGCACGCCGCGCTCCAACCCGGCCACCTATACGGGCGTTTTTTCGGATATCCGGTCACTGTTTGCCTCAACCCAGGATGCCAAGGTGCGAGGATTTACCGCGGGCCGATTTTCCTTTAACGTGAAAGGCGGGCGCTGCGAAGCGTGCCAGGGCGACGGGATCATCAAGATCGAGATGAATTTTCTCCCCGATGTTTATGTTCCCTGTGAAGTCTGCAAAGGCAAGCGCTATAATCGAGAAACGCTGGAAATCCGATATAAGGGCAAGAATATTTATGATGTCTTGGAAATGACGGTTGAAGAAGGCCTTTCCTTTTTCAGCAGCATCCCGCGTATCGCGCGCAAACTTCAGACTCTGTATGACGTGGGCCTTGGCTATATTAAGATTGGGCAGCCAGCCACGACCCTTTCCGGCGGTGAAGCGCAGCGCGTAAAACTGGCGGCTGAGCTTGGCAAGCGCGCCACCGGCCGCACCATTTATATCCTTGACGAGCCGACGACGGGCCTTCACATTGCCGACGTCCACAAACTGATTGATGTTCTTCAGAAACTGGTGGATGCGGGCAATACGGTTGTTGTGATCGAACACAACCTCGACCTGATTAAGACGGCGGACTATATCATTGATCTCGGCCCCGAGGGCGGAGACGCCGGGGGTGAGGTCGTCGCTGCCGGAACGCCGGAGCAGGTTGCCCGGGTTCCGCAGTCTTATACAGGCCAGTACTTGAAAAAGATGCTGGCGCGCCGCCGCTGACGAAACTTTTCACAGGGAGTGCAGTATGATAAAGAATATTATTTTTGACATGGGAAATGTTCTGTCGGATTACCAGCCTCAAAAGTATGTGAATCAGATTATTTCGGATCCCGGTGCTGCCGAAGCAGTTTACCATGAACTCTTTCTGGGACCGGAATGGAAACAGCTTGATGAAGGCACTATTTCAGAAGAAGACGCTGTTGCCCAGGTTCAGGCGCGGATTCCGCGATATGCAGAACAGGTGCGGCACGCAATGGAAAACTGGCACTGCATGATGATTCCCATGCCGGGCATGACGAAATTGGCTGCTGAACTGAAAAGAAAAGGATATTCCCTTTATCTTCTGTCGAATGCCAGTCTGCGCTTTTTTAAGTATTACCGGAACGTAGAGGTATTTCGGTATTTTGACGGCTTTGTCATTTCAGCAAAAGAAAAACTGGTAAAACCGAATCCGGCCATTTACCGGTGTCTGCTGGAACGATTCCGGCTGAAGGCTGCGGAATGCCTGTTTATTGACGATTTACAGGAGAATATCGACGGCGCAGCCCGGGTTGGGATTCCGGGTCATCGCTTTCAGGGTGCAGAAGAACTGGAGAAGCATTTCCGGAAAAGCGGGATTCTGGAACCCTGCGGAAAATGAAAGATCAGCCTGATCATTTCTAAAGCAGCATCATCCCCCTCGGCTAAGCCAGGGGGATGATGCTGTTATTCGCTGTTTTTACCGGGCTTCCGCTTTGCTTTCCGCTTCCTGATATTTCTGAACGATCCGGTTGGCACATTTATAGATATCTCCGCCGCCGAGGGTGAGAATCAGGTCGCCGTTTTCCGCGTTTTTAACCATGTAGTCGGCAATTTCCTCAAACGTTTTAAACCAGACACAGCCCGGTATTTTTGCCGCAAGATCCTTGGCATAGATATGGTAGGTATTGGTTTCACGGACCGCTAGGATTTCAGAGAGAACCACCCGGTCTGCGATTTGCAGGGCTTTGGCAAAATCGTCCAGAAGCAGATAGGTCCGGGAGTAAGTGTGAGGCTGAAATACCGCCCATACGCGCCGAAATCCCATTTTTTTTGCGGCGGTCAGTGTGGCGGTCAGTTCGGTGGGATGATGGGCAAAATCGTCGGCAATCGTAATGCCCCCGAATTCGCCGAGCTTTTCAAACCGGCGGTGCACTCCCGTGAAGCGGTGCAGGCTTTCCGCAGCGCTTTGAGTGTCCACGCCAAGCAGGTCCGCCGCGGCAAAGGCCGCAAGAGCGTTATATATATTGTGCTTCCCAGGGATGCTGAGGACAATGTCCGCCGCTTTTTCCCCATGCCGGACGATTCGGAACTGTTCGCGTGCCCGGTAGGTATCCTGAATATCGGTGGCCCTATAATCGCTGCCGGCGCTGAAGCCGTAAGTGATAATCTTCGCGTTATGGATATCAGCAACCGCTTTCATGGCATTGGCGTTGTCTGCGTTGACAATAACGGCGCGGGAAGTCTGGAGGGCGAATTTGTGAAAAGAACGGATGGTATTTTCCACTGTCCCAAAATAGTCCAAATGGTCATTGTCAATGTTCAGAATGACGGAAACGGCCGGATGCAGTTGAAGAAACGTATCAACGTATTCACACGCTTCGCAGACAATAGTCTGTGATTTCCCCACACGGCCGTTTCCGCCAATCAGGGGAAGCTTTCCCCCAATAATGGCCGAAGGATCTTTCCCGGCTTCCAGAAGGATCTGGGTAATCATGGCGGTGGTTGTTGTCTTTCCATGCGTGCCGGCTACGGCCACGGGATTGGCAAAATGGCTGGTCACCATGCCAAGCATAACGGAGCGCTCCACCGTTGGAATGCCTTTTTCCCGTGCTGCAGCCAGTTCAGGGTTATCCGGCTTAATGGCGGCAGAGTAGACAACCAGTTCCGCACCGTCTACGTTTTCGGCTTTCTGATTCATTGAAACGGGTATTCCGTAGCTTTTGATCCGGGCAAGGGTGTCCGATTCGTTTGTATCGGAACCCGTCAGCTGATATCCTTTATGATGGAGAATTTCGGCGATGGGGCACATGCCTGATCCTCCGATTCCAATAAAATGGATTTTTTTAATTTTTGAAAGCAGATTGCTGTTTTCCATGGAAAAATTCTCCTTCTAAATAAGCTGAATGGACACTCCGTCCGCAATATAGTCTGCATGGCTACATAAATATATTGCCACACAATTTAATAATAATCATCTTTCGGCAAAATTGCAAACAAAAATAAAAACTGCCTGCGAAACGCGCAGGCACAAGCAGCAGTCTCCCCCCATATTATGTCAATATGAACTTTACGGAGGCCTGAATGATGACAGGAATAAACAACTGCGGCATACTGGGCGGTGACCGCCGTCAGATCGCGCTGGCGGAGCAGCTCGCTGCCGCTGGATTCCAGGGATACATCTGTGGTTTTGACGGGGTCACCTTTACAGGGAATGTACACAAAACGACCCTCGGCGAAATGATTCGCCTGTGCAATATAATTATTTTGCCTCTTCCGGTGACGGACGACGGAAAGCATTTAAAAATGGATTTCAGCGAAAAAAAGATCGTTTTAAATGACGAATTTGCAGAAAAAATGCGCGGGAAGCGGGTCATCGGCGGAATGATGGATCGGCTGTACTGCACAAGCAGCGTGTGGAAGCAAATTCAGACGGATGATTATTCCGTACGGGAGGAATTTGCCGTACGGAACGCCGTCCCAACGGCGGAAGGCGCTATAGAGATCGCCATGCGGGAATACTCCGGCACGGTCAGCGGCAGCCGGTGTCTTGTCGCCGGTTTCGGCAGGGTGGGAAAAGTCCTTTCGAGGATGCTGCACGGTCTGGGGGCTGAAGTGACCGTCAGCGCCCGGAAACCGGCCGATATTGCTTGGATCAAGTCCTGCGGATATCATTCCGTCCAGACCGAGAACATCGGGGGCGGAGAATATGACATCATTTTCAACACCATACCGGCTCTGATTTTTGACCGGCCGGTTCTTTCGAGCCTTTCCGGATGCAGCCTATTAATCGATCTGGCATCCGCGCCGGGCGGAGTGGATTACAGTGCGGCGGAAGATACCGGCATCCGGGCGCTCCTGGCGCCGTCGCTCCCGGGCAGAGTTGCGCCTAAAACAGCGGGCGCCATCATTTTGGATACCGTCTGCCATATTATGGAGGAGTGATTTTATGGAGAAGCCGGTTTTGGGGTTTGCTATGTGCGGTTCTTTCTGCACATTCCGCCGCGTGATCGACGAAATGAGACATATTGCGGAGGAAGGGTACCCAATTTTACCCATTATGTCGCAGAACGCCTGCCAGACGGATACACGCTTTGGCAGGGCGTCTGATTATATCTGGGAAGTGGAAGATATCTGCGGCCGGAAAGTTATCCGGACGATTGTGGATGCGGAGCCGATTGGCCCTAAAAAGATGGTTGACCTGATGATCGTTGCACCTTGTACGGGTAATACCCTTGCCAAATTGGCGAACGGTATTACCGATACACCGGTAACCATGGCGGTTAAATCCAGCCTGCGGATTGGCCTTCCAGTCGTGCTTGCCCCGGCTACCAATGACGCGCTGGCCGCTTCCGCGCAGAATATCGGAAGACTGCTGAATGTACAGAATATCTATTTTGTCCCTATGCGGCAGGATAATCCTGAAAAAAAGCCTTTTTCACTTGTCGCAGACTTTACCCTGATTCTGCCGGCAGCACTGGCAGCCTTGGAAAAAAAACAGATCCAGCCTGTTTTCCGTTAAAAGCAAGGCCGCGTTTTCTCTGTTTCAGGAGAAAACGCGGCCCAAAGTTTTTGTTCGGTTTCACATTTGAACGGTTTGGACGCCAGCTCAGGACCGGCATAAGGCATGGTGATGTTTTCACAGACGTAGAGAGAGCCGCTGTCAGGGGCCAGTAGAACGGTCCCGCCAGCATAGAAAGTATCATTGAGCCGGCGGCAATGGAAAGCAGAACCTTTTTGGGCCGGAACAGCCAGACGGCCATGGCTGCCAGCGCGGCAATCCCAAATCCTGCTATGATGGGGAACAGCCAGGAGCGAAGCTGGGAGTAATTCCATACATAAATCGCCGCGGCGGAATTCGAAGCCGCCAGCGCCAGTGGCAGCAGCCAGCGTCTCCATCCGTCTTTGTCACGGAAAGCCCGCAGCATCTCCGGCAGACCTATTCCCTGCAAGGCCCGCTATGGCAGGAGCCAGGATACAAAGGTAGTACCGGTGCCAAAAATCGGCAAAACTGAAGAATACGGCGTCGGTTATAAGCCATATTGTCCAAAACAGGAGCATGCCGCGCTGAGAAGAGCCTTTTTTCCCTGAAAACTTTTGTACGCACGCCAAGATTGAGAATAGAGCCAGAATAATCAGCCAGGAAGCTTGTCCGTACAGGATGCTCTGCCATAACCTCAGCGGTCCTGCAGTTCCAATACTATTTCCTACGGCGCCCCCTGTCCGGCCCTGAAATCCATTTTGGGGACCTCCGCCGGGGAAGCAGTTGGAGTTTCTGCCAAAATTAGCATTCCCGCCTGCAGATGGAGGCGAGCCGTTGTCCGGCCGGCCAAAACGCTTTGCCGTCAGGATATACATCATAATGCTGGAACCGGTTCCCGCCAGAGCCTGCGGCAAAAGCATGGCCCAGTTCCGTTTTGTGCCGCATGGTGTGTCCATTATTGTATGCAGAGTATGTGGATTTGACGTGAATCAAGTCTTAAAATTCCGTGAGAAAGGCGCATCGGAGCTGGTATATTCCGGAATATCCCAAAAATTTCAGAGAAAATTGGATTTTTAGGATCTTGAATTTTCGAAACCGCCCCATTCTCTATTTTTATGGATAGAAGCTCCCTGTCCGGCATAAGAATTTAGTATGAAATTGGAGGTGCTGGATATGAAGTTGAAAAAGCTGCCTGCCTGTTTGCTGGCGGCGGTAACCGTTTTTTCCTGCATTCCGTTTGGTGCCGCCGCCTTTTCCAGCGAAGAGATCAAGGCGCCTTCTGTTGCTTTAATGGAGGCCCAGACCGGAAAAATTCTGTATGAAAAAAATCCACACGAAAAACGCGCATGCGCGTCCATTACCAAGATTATGACGCTGCTTCTGGTTATGGAAGCACTTGACTCCGGAAAAATCGGACTGAAAGACAAAGTTTCCGCCAGTGAACACGCCTCTTCCATGGGGGGATCTCAAATCTGGCTGAAACCAGGGGAAACTATGACGGTGGACGAACTGCTGAAGGCTACGGTCATAGCAAGTGCGAATGACTGCTCAGTCGCTTTGGCAGAGTACGTGGCAGGAAGCGAAGATGAATTTGTCAGTATGATGAATCAGAAGGCCAAACAGCTGAAAATGAACGATACCACGTTCAAAAACTGTTACGGCCTTGATGAAGACGGCCACGTAACTTCTGCCCACGATGTTGCCGTTATGTCACGTGAGCTGATCAAACATCCGAAAATCTATGATTATACCAAAGTCTGGATGGACTATCTGCGCGGGGGAAAGACTCAGTTGGTTAATACCAATAAACTTCTGAAAACCTATAAGGGAATTACCGGCCTGAAAACCGGAACCACCAGCAAAGCCGGGAAGTGTGTTTCGGCTACGGCGCAGCGCGCAGGTGTCAGCCTGATTGCCGTGGTGCTCGGCTGCGCCGACAGCAAAGAACGCTTTTCAAATGCGGCAGCCCTTCTGGACTATGGGTTTGCCAACTGGTCGGTGGCAAGCCCGCAGATGCCCGCTGAAACCTCTCAGCCTGTTCCGGTCCGCAACGGTATGAAGCCCAAAGTGGAAACTTCGGTAAATCCGGGGACTAGTATCCTTGTTCCAAAGGGAAAAGCCGGCAATTTAAAATATGGGGTTACGTGGGAAAACAATATCTCCGCACCCGTGAAAAAAGGGCAGATCCTCGGCAAGGTCGTCTGTTCGCTGGATGGAAAGGCCCTTCAGGAGTTTGAAATTCGGGCCAAATCATCTGTTTCGGCCATAACGTTTGATTCTGCTTTTCGGCTTCTTGCCCGGCGGCTGCTGATGGCAAATGGATGATTAAACGGCAAATTAACAGAAATAATCTCTTTCTTCTTGCAAACGCCGCCCCCATACGGTAAAATATAAATATACCCTAATTACGCAATTATGCGGCAGCAGGAGGAAATAGCATGTTAATTCGGCTTGATGATCAATATCTTTCCGGCTTTATCGGCGAAGAGGAATATGCGGCAATTGCCCCGCAGGTTCTCCTAGCCCATGAGACGCTTCATGAGGGAACGGGTCTTGGCAGCCATTTTTTGGGCTGGGTGGATCTTCCTTCCCGTTATGACAAAGAAGAGTTTTCGCGTATTCTTCAGGCGGCACAGAAGATCCGTTCCGATTCGGAAGTCTTTGTGGTGATCGGTATTGGCGGTTCCTACCTGGGGGCGCGCGCTGCGATTGAGTTTTTAAAGTCGCAGAATTACAACGCGCTGAAAAAAGATACGCCGGATATTTATTTCGTCGGCAATGGCATCAGTTCCACGGCTTTAAGCGAAGTGCTGGAAATCTGCAAGGACCGGGATGTTTCCGTCAACGTTATCTCCAAATCCGGTACAACGACGGAACCGGCCATCGCTTTTCGTATTTTCCGCAGACTGCTGGAAAAGAAATACGGCCGGGAGGGAGCGGCAAAGCGGATTTACTGCACAACGGACAAATCTCGCGGAACGCTGAAGCAGCTGGCTACGCGTGAAGGGTATGAGACCTTTGTGGTGCCGGATGATGTCGGCGGGCGGTATTCCGTTTTAACCGCCGTTGGGCTTCTGCCCATTGCGGTGGCCGGAGCGGATATCGGCCAGCTGATGTCCGGTGCCGCCGAAGCGTCCAGCGAATTTGACAAACCGGATCTGTCTCAGAATGACTGCTACCGTTATGCGGCCATCCGCAATATTCTGTATCGCAAGGGCAAGGAAATTGAAATTCTTGAAAGCTATGAACCCTGTTTTCAGATGATGTGCGAATGGTGGAAACAGCTTTTCGGCGAGAGCGAAGGTAAAAACAACAAGGGGCTTTTCCCGGCTTCCGCCATCTTTTCAACCGATCTGCATTCCATGGGGCAGTATATCCAGCAGGGCCGGCGCAGCCTGATCGAAACGGTTGTCCTGTTTGACAAGCCTAAGAGGGATATTACCCTGGAAGCAGATGCGGAAAACGCAGACGGCCTGAATTTCCTGGCGGGCAGGACGATGGCATATATTAACGAAAAAGCCTTTGAAGGAACGGCTCTTGCTCACACAGACGGCGGAGTCCCAAACACAGTTCTCCGTGTACCGGATTTTTCAGAGCGTTCGCTTGGCGGCTTGATTTATTTCTTTGAGAAGGCATGCGCTATATCGGGATATCTCATGGGCGTCAACCCGTTTAATCAGCCCGGAGTGGAAAGCTACAAAAAGAATATGTTTGCCCTTCTTGGCAAACCCGGCTACGAAGGAGAAAAAGAGGCTTTGGAAAAACGCCTGAAAAAATAAATAAGTTTTTCCACATGGCCCGGAAACAGCATGGACAAAATAGATTAGGAGGAGCACGACCATGATTCATTTAATTGTTGGTAAAAAAGGGACCGGAAAGACTAAGCGGCTGGTGGCGCAGGCCAATGAGGCTGCCCAGAAATCCAGCGGAAATGTTGTTGTCATTGAAAAGGGAAGTCAGCTTACTTATGACATTTCTCACGATGTTCGTCTGGTGGATATTGATTCCTATGGAATTCAGGGAGTTGAGGCACTGGAAGGATTTCTGTGCGGAATCTGCGCCGGCAATTACGATGTGACGGATATTTTTGTAGATTCCACGCTAAAAATTATCGGCCAGGATATGAACGTCCTAACAGGCTTTGTTCAGAAGCTGGATCGTTTGTCCTCACTGGCTGATACGAAGATGACTCTTCTGGTTTCGGCAGATCAAAGTGCAATTCCGGAAGAAATCAAGAAAATTTCTGTTTCCACCTGAAAAAGCAGGATGCGGCTGTTAAATTTCTCAAGGCAACAGCAGTTTTTTATTGACAAAACAGCGTATTGCCGATATAATTAAAGACTGTAGCGCCGAGGTGGAATATGATTCTCAATTTAAGGAAAATATTTGCGGAAGGACAGGAAACCTACCCGTTTGAATACGAGTTTGATTTATCTCAGACACAGGTGGGCGGTTTTTATCCGTTTGTATCCCCGGTGAAAGTGAAAGGTGCTGTCAGCGGAAAAGAGGGTTTTGCCCGGTTGAAAATCAGGTCTTCCTTTGATTTTTCCATTCCGTGCGACCGCTGTGCAGCGCAGATAGACAGGCACTATGAATATGAGTTTTCCCATATTCTTGTCCCTTCCTCAGAGAGCAAGGGTGACGACCGATATATTGAAGTGCGGGATCAGCAGCTGAATGTGGACGAACTGGTAAGGGAAGATATCCTTTTGGAGCTCCCGACCCGGTTTCTATGCCGAGAAGACTGCAAGGGTGTTTGCCCGGAATGCGGCAAAAATCTGAACGACGGTCCCTGTGGATGCTCTGCACAGAAGATTGATCCGAGGCTGGAAGTGCTGAAGAATCTGCTTCACTGAAAATTTTATGATTGTGAAATACTGGTAAGGAGGCTGAACAATGGCGGTACCAAAGAGAAAACTGTCCAGTGCGAGACAGAATAAAAGGCGTTCCAATGTATGGAAGATGAGCGCACCAGCACTTGTAAAGTGCCCGAAGTGCGGCGAGTTAAAAGCTCCGCATAAGGTTTGCGGCAACTGCGGTTATTACAACGGCCGGGAAGTTATAAAGAAAGAAGCATGAATTCCATTTCAGAAATCGCAGAGAAGGAGCAGATCCTTCTCTCCTTTTTTATAAAAATGTTTCTGCCGGCCCGGTTTTGGGGATCCATGGGGAAATTCAGTAATTCCCTTTCCGGCGCTGGCTGATTAATTGGGTAGAAAAATTCGGAGGGGAAGCGGAAAGAATGGCAAAACCGGTCGTTGCGATCGTCGGCAGACCAAATGTTGGAAAATCCACTCTGTTTAATAGGCTGATAGGTCGGCGGGTTTCCATCGTGGACGATACGCCGGGAGTGACGCGCGACAGAATTTACGGCGACTGTGAATGGAACGGCCGTAGGTTTTCCATCGTGGATACCGGAGGGATTGACTGGGACTCCGGAGATGAGATCCTGTCCCATATTCGGGCGCAGGCGGAACTTGCGATTGATGCGTCGGATGTCATCATCCTGGTTACCGACATTCATTCCGGAGTTACGGCGGCAGACAGTGAAATTGCTTCGATGCTGCTGAAAAGCGGAAAGACCGTTGCACTTTGCGTCAATAAATGCGATTCGGTCGGGGAGCCTCCGCCGGAATTGTATGAATTTTACAGCCTCGGTTTGGGCGATCCCATACGGGTTTCCTCTGTCCATGGGCAGGGAACGGGCGATTTGCTTGATTTTGTCGTTCGGAACCTTCCACCGCAGGATGAACTGGAGACCGGAGAAAAACCGATCCGCGTAGCGATTATAGGGAAGCCGAATGTAGGAAAATCTTCTCTTGTAAATCGGATTGCAGGAGAAGAGCGCTGCATTGTTTCCAATGTGGCTGGAACTACGCGTGATGCTATTGATATCGCCGTGGAAAACAGCTATGGCAGGTTCGTTCTGATCGATACGGCCGGGCTGAGGAAAAAAAGCCGCGTAAATGATGCGGTGGAACATTACAGCATTCTTCGGGCGCAGATGGCTGTTGACCGCAGTGACGTTTGTATCATCATGATCGACGGTACGGTCGGTTTTACGGAACAGGATTCCAAAGTGGCGGGACTTGCCCATGAGGCTGGAAAGGGATGCGTGATTGCCGTTAACAAATGGGACGCTGTGGAAAAGAAAACCGGCACTATGCAGCAGTACCGCAGCCAGTTGGAACAGGATTTCTCGTTTATGTCTTATGCTCCCATTGTTTTTATTTCGGCCAAGACAGGGCAGAAGATAGAGCGCCTGTTTGAAGCCGTGCGGGATGCGGCAAAATCGAATTCGACAAGGATCGCTACGGGGATGTTGAACAGTGCCCTTTCGCAGGCTACCTCCCGGGTTCAGCCCCCTACGGACAAGGGCAGACGGCTGAAAATTTATTACGTGACACAAACATCGGTGCAGCCGCCCACTTTTGTGTTTTTTGTCAATTCAAAACAACTGTTTCATTTCTCCTACCAGCGGTATCTGGAAAATATCATCCGGGAAACGTTTGGGCTCGGCGGCACTCCGATTCGTTTTATTGTCCGCGAGCGGGGAGAAAAACAGGGAGGAATTTGAAAATGGCTGAATCTTTCCGTATTTTCGCCATACCGGTTCTGCTTGTAGCTGTGATTGCCTATTTACTGGGAAGCATCAGCTTTTCAATCATTTTCACAAAGATGTTTAACCATGTGGATATCCGTACCTTGGGAAGCGGAAATGCCGGAATGACAAATGTACTGCGTTCGGTCGGTGTAAAAGCAGCAATTTTAACCATGATATTCGATTTTGGAAAATGCGGCGTAGCGGTTTGCATCGGACGGGCAATCATTCGTTCGGTCTGTGAGGGATATAATTATCCGGTGTATTATGCGCAGTACGGTGCTTATTTGGCCGGGCTTGCCTGTGTGCTTGGACATATTTACCCGCTTTATTTCGGATTCCGCGGCGGAAAGGGAATCCTTTCCACATCGGCCATGGTTGCTTTTATCGACTGGCGGATTTTTGTTGTCTCAGTTTTGACCTTTGTCATTGTTTTGGCGCTGACTAAAATTGTATCGGTTTCTTCCATCAGTGCGGCGATTGCTTTTACAGTGTCAAACTTTATCTTTACTTATTTTTTTGATTACCGCCTGCACAGTTCCCCCTATGGCCCCGTACCAATTTCCTTTGTCTGGATTACGACGGGAATCACTTTGTTTATGGCAATGATTATTATCTGGAAACACCGAGCCAATATTATCCGTCTGAAAAACGGAACGGAACAAAGACTTTCTGTCAAGCATTAAAAAAGCGGAATTCAAAAAACAAAGCTTTTGTCTTTTGAATTCCGCTTTTACTTTTTTTTGTTCTTTTTGCAGCAGTCGTGGCAGTAACCGTATATTTCGATCCGGTGGCTTTTTACGTCAAAGCCGTATTTTGATTTCATCACCTGGTCAAACTTGCCAAATGGACAGTCATTAATGGGAATGATTTTATTGCAGCCAAGGCAGATGGCATGGTGGACATGTCCGGATTGACAATATTCGTATCGGGCAATGCCATCGTCAGTGAAATTTGACTTTAACAGAATGTCCTTTTTTGCCAGGGTTTCACATGTTCGGTACACGGTGGACAAATTGAGTTTGTCATTTGCCTTGTTCAAAGTTGAGTAGATTTCGTCGGCCGTTTTAGGCTGTGAATCTTTTAAAATTTCCAGAATTAACATTCTTGCTTTTGTCTTTTTTAAATTATTCTGATGCAACAGAGTTTCAAAATCATCTTTATTCTGCAAGCTCATCATTCCCCAATTATGCTTTTGATACTATACATTATGGCCCTTTTGCAGCCGTTCGTCAATCATTTTCCCAGTTCAGGTCTTTTTAGGGCTGTTCCAGCGCCCTTTTCCACTGAGCGGTCTGTTCCGGAGTTTTCCCTCCAAGAAAAGACCGTGTTTTATTTTCTGCCTTTTATTATATTCCGAATCCGGCAAATTTCAATATCAAAAACCTGTATTGAATTACACCGGAAAATACCCTATAATAAGAGAAGATCATAAAAGCAGGAAATATGCCAGATCATAGGCAAATTATAGGAGGTCAGCATGGAACAGACAGAAAAAAAAGCATTGCAGATTGCTGCCTGCAAGATCCGCATGGGTGCGATTGAGGCGGTTTATTCCGCACAGTCAGGCCATCCCGGAGGATCCCTTTCGGCAGCCGACATCATAGCAGATCTGTACTTTCGGGAACTGAATATTGACCCATCCCATCCGAAGATGGAAAACCGGGATCGCTTTGTCCTTTCCAAAGGGCATACCTGCCCCGGACTGTACGCGGCTCTGGCATTGAAAGGCTATTTTCCCTGGGATGAACTGAAAAGTTTCCGCCACACTGGGGCCCTTCTGCAGGGACATCCGGATATGAAAGCAATTCCCGGAATCGAAATGAGCACCGGTTCCCTTGGGCAGGGCGTAGCCGCCGCCGGCGGAATGGCTTTGGCCGGAAAACTGGATCAGAAATCCTACCGGGTTTACAGTCTTTTGGGTGACGGAGAAATAGAAGAAGGCGAAGTGTGGGAAGCTGCCATGTTTGCAGGGCACCACAAACTGGACAACCTTTGCTGGATTATTGACAACAACGGCCTTCAGATTGACGGTCCGGTTGCAGACGTTGGAGGCCCGGAACCGATCGATAAAAAATTTGAGGCTTTCAATTTTGATGTTCAGAAAATTGATGGACATGATCTTGATGCAATTGATGCGGCTTTCTGCCATGCCAAAACGGTTAAGGGAAAGCCAAGCGTGATTATTGCCAAAACGGTTAAAGGAAAAGGCGTTTCGTATATGGAAAATCAGGTGGGCTGGCACGGCAAGGCCCCAAATGATAAACAGTATCAAATTGCCATGCAGGAATTAAAGACGGTACTGTCCGGACTGGAGGCGGAATAAATGGCTGAAATGGTGAAAAAAGCAACCCGTGAGAGCTATGGTATAGCACTGACTGAACTGGGAGAACAATATCCCAATATCGTTGTACTGGACGCAGATCTTGCCGCCTCGACGAAAACCGCCATGTTTCGGGAAAAGTTCCCGGACCGCTTTTTTGACTGCGGCATCGCAGAGTGCAATATGATAGGTGTAGCGGCCGGGCTGGCAACCTGCGGCAAAATTCCTTTTGCCAATTCGTTTGCCATGTTTTCCGCCGGGCGTGCATTTGAGCAGGTTCGCAATTCCGTAGGGTATCCGCACCTGAATGTAAAAGTTGTCGGCTCACATGCCGGCCTTTCCGTCGGAGAAGACGGGGCTACGCATCAATGCTTGGAAGATATTGCTTTGATGCGCACAATTCCGGGAATGGTCGTCTTGAATCCCGCTGACCACTATGAAATGAAAGCGGCCGTTAAAGCGGCTGTTGAGCATAACGGGCCGGTTTATCTCCGCCTTGGCCGTCTTGCTGTGGAAAGTTTCAATAATTCCGATGATTATCATTTTGAAATCGGCAAAGGAATTACCCTGCGGGATGGGAAAGATATTACCATCATTGCAACCGGCTTAATGGTTTCACGCGCACTGAAGGCAGTCAAAAGTCTAGAAAAAGATGGAATTGATGCCCGCCTGATCAATCTTCACACTCTCAAGCCGATTGACCGTGAAATCATTGTAAAAGCGGCCCGGGAAACAGGCAAAATCATCACGGTGGAGGAACACAGTGTCATCGGCGGTTTAGGGGATGCTGTCTGCAGCGTTGTCTGTGAAGAATGCCCTGTCCCTGTTGTGAAAATCGGCGTGAATGACGTATATGGCAGTTCCGGACCGGCGGAAGAAATCCTGGAGAAATTTGGTCTGTGTGAGTCCCATATCGAGGAAGTCGTCAAGAATGTCTTAAAAAAGTGATCGCTGCTTTAAAGGCCGCAGGAAAAACCTGCGGCCTAATTTCTTATCTGTGATATTTACGAAAAGGGAGACTTTCAGCATTGGAATCCAAATCCCCAAAATTGATCATTCTGGCACTGCTGGAGCTTCTTGCCAAAGAAACGGACGAAGACCATCCGATTTCCGCCGAAGAATTGTGCTGCAGGCTGAAAGGACAGGGCTTTTCCTGTACCAGAAAAACGCTTTACCGTGATATTGCCGCCTTGAAAAGTTACGGATCAGATATTTTATATACCCGGTTTCCCCGTGCGGGCTATTTTCTGGCTCAGCGCATGTTTGAAATACCGGAAATCAGGCTTTTAATGGATGCTGTCTGTGCGGCCCCCTTTATCACCGAGCGAAAGACGGAAGAACTTGTTGGTAAGCTGGCGGGGCTTCTCAGCCGGGGCCAGGCGGAAGAAGCAGGCTCCCGAATCTATGTGCAGAACTGTGAAAAAATCGGCAATGAGGAAATCTACTACACCATTGACACCGCCGCCCGCGCAATAACCCAAAAGAAAAAAATACAGTTTACCTATTATCACCGCGTTATTTCTGAAAACAGGGCCGTGCCGGACGCAGGGCGTTCCTTCCTTATCAGCCCGTACGCATTGATCTGGAATTCTGACCGGTATTATCTGGCCGGAAATTACGGCAAATACGATTCCGTGAGTGTTTACCGCTTGGATCGGATGAAACACACCTGTATTTCTGATGAATCCAGCCGCCCTTTTGAAGAAGTCAGTGAATATCGCGGGCGCTTCAATACGGAAGATTTTGCACGCAGGACATTCCATATGTATCACGGGGAGCGCCGGACGGTAGAGCTGCGCTGCTCCAGCGGTCTGCTGGAAGCGGTGCTGGACAAGTTCGGGAACGATATCCCGCTGAACCGGCAGGATGAAAATACTTTTACAATTCAGACGGAAATTTACCTCAGTGAAGGGTTTGTCGAATGGGTTCTTCAATATGGGGGGCAAATAGAAGTTTTATCCCCGGAACCGCTCCGGCAGGAAATTGTCCGCCGCATACGCGCAATGGAAAACACGTATCGCCTTACTGAAAAAACATATGGTCGATGAAAATTTCCAAACCGATTCCAATGAGGACGATCCCTCCGACGGTTTGTGCCCGGCCCGCGAGAAGCGGCCCGAACCGTTTTCCGATGTATACGCCTGCAAAGCAGATTACAAAGGTAATCAGACCGATGATCAGAACCGCAACGATCATTAGGGAGACGGTGGAAGCCCCCACAACAGACGGCAGAATAATCCCTGTTGCCAGCGCGTCAATACTGGTTGCCAGCGCCATTGCCAAAAGCGTTTTCCATGGGATATCATTTCGCAGTGGGCATTGTTTTCCGGCTTTTTTGTCTTTCCGCGCTTCGGCAATCATGCTGACACCCAGGTATCCCAGCAGTATCAGAGCGACCCAGTGATCAACGGCGTTGATAAAGGATTCGCCTGCTTTTCCAATGGCCCAGCCGGCCGCTGGCATGGCAGACTGAAATAAGCCGAAACACAGGGCCAGCTTCAGCGCAAACTGCGGTGTTACACGCCGCACAACGGAGCCGTTGGTAATGCTGACGGCAAAAGCATCCATGGCAAGGCCAACGGCAATTTCACACAGCAAAAGATAGTCCATAGCTTCCTCCGGAATTTTAATACAGTAGCTATAATGGTACCTTGATCTTGAGGTTTTGTCAATCCTGTACCCGGCCTGCAGTTACGGTGATTTCCGGAGAAAAATCCGGAGCCGGGGGAGGGTCTGCCCTTTTCCCGGCTCCGGAGGATCTTTTACTGCTGATGCTCTTCAGACCAGTCCCGGGCTTCTTTCACATGCTGCTCATCCGGTTTCGCCACGCCGGTTTTCTCGTACCGGCCGTCGGGAGCGGTTACGGCAGTAGCATGCTGGTTGTCCAGAGTTTTTTGCCTATCTTTCTTCTTCTGCTCCATAAAAAATCTCACCTCTTTTTTATCTTTTGCCGGAACCGATAAAAAATACGCGGGTTTGCCATCCTGATAATTTCGTGTTATACTATGGTAAACTACGAAAGCACAGGAGGAAGCCATGATTGCTGTTTTGGATTATGGGGCTGGGAATCTGCAAAGTGTTGTCAAGGCATTCCGGTTTATTGGTGAAGAGCCGGTAGTGACCGGAAATCCGCAGCGCCTCAAAGCGTCGTCCGCAGCGGTCCTGCCGGGTGTGGGTGCATTTGGGGATGCCATGGGCTGTCTTGAAAGATGCGGTCTTGTGGAGCCGATCTTGGATTTTATCAAATCTGGCAAGCCGTTTCTTGGAATCTGTCTGGGATTCCAGCTTCTGTTTGAAAACAGCGAAGAAGCACCGGACGTTTCCGGACTGGGTATCCTGAAGGGCGGAATCCATCGGATTCCGGCGGCTGACGGCTTGAAAATTCCCCATATCGGCTGGAATTCTCTGGATCTGAAGGAGCGGGACGGGCTTTTTACCGGTTTGGAAAGCCATCCCTACGTCTATTTTGTCCATTCCTATTATTTGCGGGCGGATGACCGGAATGCTGTGTCAGCCACCACCGAATACGGTGTAACCATTGATGCGGCGGTGCGCCGTGGAAATTTGTGCGCAACACAGTTCCACCCGGAAAAAAGCGGCCGGGTCGGCCTGCAAATCCTTCGGAATTTTGCAGACATGATTGGATGAACGGGGGGATTCAGCATGTATGCCAAACGAATCATTCCATGCCTTGATGTAAACGGCGGCAGGGTGGTCAAAGGAATTTCCTTTGTTCATCTGCGGGATGCCGGAGATCCCGTGCAGGCGGCGGAAGAATACGACCGGCAGGGGGCGGACGAGCTGGTTTTTTTGGATATCACCGCGTCCGCAGAGTCGCGCAGTATTGTACTCGATATGGTCCGGAAAGTCGCGGATCAAATTTTTATTCCGTTCACGGTTGGCGGCGGAATTCGGTCAGTAGACGACTTTACCGCACTTCTGCGGGCAGGTGCGGACAAAGTTTCCGTCAATTCCGCCGCGCTTCAGTATCCGGAGCTGATTTCGCAGGCGGCCGAAAAATTTGGGAGACAGTGCGTCGTCTGCGCGATTGACGCGAAACGCCGCGCGGAGGGCGGATGGACGGTTTACCGGAACGGCGGCCGGATCGATACCGGCCGCGATGCGGTAGAGTGGGCAAAAGAAGCCGAGCGCCGAGGCGCGGGGGAAATCCTGCTGACCAGCATGGACTGCGACGGCCAGAAAAACGGTTATGACCTCGCACTGACGTCGGCGGTTTCAGGCAGTGTGTCCATACCGGTGATTGCATCCGGCGGCGCGGGAAAACCGGAACATTTTTACGAAGCTTTCACAAAAGGCCGGGCGGATGCCGTTCTTGCCGCTTCATTGTTCCATTTCGGCGAAATCACGATTCCGGAACTGAAACAGTATCTTTCACGGCGGGAAATTCCCGTCCGTCTGTAGAAAAAGGCTATGTACCCGTCCCGGTGCATAGCCTTCTTAAATTCATAAATTCAGTTTTTCGGAAGGATTGCTTCAGCAAAACGGGCGTAGTTCGTTTCAGCGCAGAAATTCTGCTTCCAGATTTCACGGGAAGCCGTCCGCATAGCCTTGAAATCCTGCCTGTCCATTTGATTCATGGACTTGATTTTTTCGGCGAGGGAATCGGGTGTAAAATCGGCGTCCAGCAGAAAACCGTTTACCCCGTCGTGGACGATTTCTGACGTTCCGCCCACATTCGTTGCAAGGATTGGAATACCGAAAGAACATGCCTCCATAATGCTGACGGGGAGGCCCTCCGAGCTGCTGGTGTTGACAAAACAGTCCACATGATTCGTCTGGTAGAATTCCATCAGCTTTTTGTTTGGAATTTCCCCTGCAAAGCGGTATTCCATGAAACTGAGATTCTGTTTGGCATAGTTTTGAAGATCCGGTAGACCGCTGCCGCCGCCGAAATGCGTCCATTCCAATTTCAGGCCGCTTCCGTTCAGCAGTGCCAGCGCTTGTGCCAGCCGTTCTACCCGCTTTACGGGAGAAATGTGGCAGCAGCTGACCAGATGAAATTCCGGGAGAGGCTGGCCGGGTCCAGCCCCAAAATCGAATGTACCAAGGTATGCGGTGTGAATTTTATCGGAATAACGGGGAAATTTTTCTTTGAGACAGCGGCTTCCGTTGTCGGAACACGGGTATACGGCGTCCAGGTTTTTTAATAGAAAAGGACGCAGCGGGAGGTAATGCAGGCGGTTTCGGGACTCGTACAGATCGTACCGGTGGGCGCGGCTGACCGCCAGACCGTTTGCTGCTCCGAAATCTTTTTTTAGACTCAGGGCGGCGAGGGCGGTGTCAAAAAACCAGTAGCTGTAAAAGGTAATGCCCTCATATTTCTCCAGGTTTTCTTTTTTCAGGATTTCTTTTGCCAGGCAGGCAATTCGGTCGGCTTTTGCCGAAAAATATGCGAGAAACAGGCGCCGCAGAGGCGATCTGCCAATTCGTTCCCGCTCTTCCGCGCTGCGGCACTTGCCGGGCAGGCGCAGAAATTGTTTGGCTGCTTCTGTCGGAACGGCGCGCCGGACATCTGAGGCGGGGATAAACCGGGCAGTGGCATTTTCAGGCAGGGCTCTGGTTTGAACGGGATGGTCGGAAGTAGATGTGGCGATCACAAGAAGCCGGTCAAACCTTTGGGCTGTAATGGGCAGCTCATTTTCTATAAATTCTTCGCCAGTGTCGAAGGGATAGGTCTTTGTCAGCAGGATCAGACAGTTTTTCATTTTTGTGTCTCTCCCAGATTTTGATTCTACAAGCATAGCATACCCGCCTTCAAATTTCAACTCGGTTGTTTTTCTGACGGCGGAATGATATAATACTAACGCCAATACAAATGGCGGATTGCCGCGGCCTTTTTCCGCCAAGGGAAAGCGGGGAGGTTCATTTTGCCTCAAATAAGCGTGATTGTCCCTGTTTATAATGTAGAGCAATACTTGGACCAGTGCGTCAAAAGCATTTTGGCCCAGAGTTTTACGGATTTTGAACTTTTACTGGTCAACGATGCTTCAACGGATCATTCTCTGCAAAAAGCGCAGGAATATCGGTTTGACCGGCGTGTCCAAGTGCTGGACAAGCCGCACGGAGGGCTTGGGAATACCAGAAACTACGGCGTTCAGCACGCCCGGGGAAAATATCTCCTGTTCGTCGATTCTGACGACTGGGTAGAAGAAGATATGCTCCGGGATTTGTATTCGCTGGCAGAAGCATACCGGGCGGATCTGGTGGTTTTTAACTTTGTGCGGGAGAATCTGCAGAATGCGGAAAGCCGTGTTTGCAGCCTGCCGGTGCATTACCCGGAGTTCGGGCAGGATATTCAGAAACGCATGGTGGCTGAGCTGGTCGGCCCGGATCCTTGTGACGGCCCATGGCACCATGTGGAATTGCTGGGCTGTGCCTGCCGCCGGATGTATCTTCGGAGCTGGTATCTGAAAAATAATATTTCTTTCGGAAACGAACAGAAGATTATGCTGGAAGATCTGCCGGTGTCTCTTCACGCGCACTGCGCGTCGGAGCGTCTCCTGCTGACGGGCGGGGCTTATTACCATTACCGGTATAATCCCAATTCTCTCAGTACGAGATACCGTCCCCGCAAAATGGAAATGCTCACGGCGTGCTTTCAAAGAATGCGCAAAATCCTTCTGAATTATAATCTGTACGAGCAGTACCGGGAACGGCATCTGGCGTGGTTTTTGCGCTTTGCGGCACATTCTTCGCTTGTCAATTGTTTCAGCCCGCTGAACCCGGCCGGATTCAGCGGCCGGTACCGTGAAGTCTGTGAGATCTTGAAAAATCCTGTCCTGCGGGAAGCTGCTCGGTCCGATTATCTGAAACACGGCGCCGCTTCGGATCGGATGATCCTTCGGGTTCTTCGAACCCATTTTCCGCCGCTGGTTTATTTATCTTATCGGCTGTATTCCCGAATTTTAATGAAAGACGAAACCCGAAAATAACCGTTTAGGAGAAACTGGAATGCCGGATAAAAAGAAAATACTATTTATCAGTTACAGTTTGCACAGCGGCGGAATCGAAAAAAGCCTCGTAACGGTTCTGTCGCTTTTTAATTATGATGCGTACGACGTGGATCTCCAGCTTTTTGCCAACGAAGGGCTGTTCCTGGATCAGGTTCCGCCTCAGGTGCATTTGCTGAAGCCCCTGTTTCCCCCGGAATACCGTTTGAATATCCGTCAGGCTTTTTTTGCCCTGATCCGCCGGGGTCATCCTCTGATGGCCCTCGGCCGGCTGCTGGTCAGCCTTGCGGGAATGAAGGGGACCATGGGGGAGCGCCTGGCTAAAATGTGGCGGGTAGAACGCCGCTTTGCCCGGGGAAACAAGAAAAAATACGATGCCGCCGTGGCTTATATGGAAGGCCAGCCGATTTATTACAATGTTACGAAAGTAAAAAGCCGGGTAAAAATCGGGTTCATCCACGGTGATTACAAGGCAATGGGGTTAAATGATACCTTTGACCGGGAGTTTATCGGGCGTCTTGACGCTCTCTGTACGGTGTCGGGGTCCTGCCTTTCGTCCCTGAAAGAGGTATTCCCGGAGTATGCGGGAAAGTGCCATGTCATCTACAATATAATTTCCCCGGAATTCATTCGCTCGCTGGCGGCAAAAGGGAAAGGCTTCACGGATCCGTTCTCAGGTCTCCGTATTCTTTCCATTGCTCGCCTGTCCCGCCAAAAAGGGCTGGACATTGCCCTGCCGGCTGTAGCTGAACTGCATCGCCAAGGCATCCTGTTTCGCTGGTATATTATCGGCGTGGGCCCTGAAGAAGCAAAGCTGAAGGATATGGTGAGAGATCTTGGCATAGAGGATGTTGTCTTCTTTATGGGTGAATGCCCGAACCCTTATGCTTATTTAAAAGAGTGTGACCTTTATCTGCAGCCCAGCCGTTTTGAGGGAAAGTCCATTGCCGTGGATGAGGCGATGGTGATGTGCCGGCCGATCCTTCTTACGAATTTTTCTACGGCATCCGATCAGATTGATTCCGGCCGAAATGGCCTGATTGTCCCCATGACTCCCGAAGGAATCCGGGATGGGCTAGCGGATCTGCTTCTGCATGAAGACCGCCGAAGGGCTTTTTCGAAGGCGCTGGCAGAGGAAAGCATTTCAAACGAATCGGAGCTGCAAAAACTTTACCGGCTGATCGACGGGAAACCGATCCCGGAAGAAAAACAGCCGGCTGACTGAATACAATGGGGAATGGATAAATGAAAGAAGAAGTCATGGTAGCGATGAGCGGCGGCGTGGACAGTTCCGTAGCGGCGCTTCTTTTGCTGGAACAAGGGTACCGGGTATCCGGCGTAACGCTCCGCCTGTTTGATAAAACCGCCAGTGAAACGCGTGTCTGCCGCTTTCAGCAGGATGTGAAGGACGCGGAAAATGTTGCGTCCCGGCTTGGCATCCGGTATGAAGTTCTGGATTTGAGTGAGGATTTCCGGCGCGAGGTTGTAAGCCGGTTTGTTGGCGGATATGAGGCTGGACGGACTCCGAATCCCTGCATTGACTGCAATCGGTATATTAAATTCGGCAAACTGGCTGAATTTGCGGCGCGTAAGGGAGCAGGCTGTCTGGCAACAGGCCATTATGCACGCGTGGAATATGATGCCGGGCGGGGCCGCTGGCTTCTGAAGAAAGCGAAAGATGTGACGAAGGATCAGACTTATGTGCTGTATTCCCTGTCTCAGGAAGTGCTGTCCCATACGCTGTTTCCGCTGGGCAGTCTGTGTAAATCGGAAGTGCGGGAACTGGCGCTGAAAAATGGGCTGGTTAATTCCCATAAGCCAGACAGTGAGGATATCTGCTTCATTCCGGATGGCGATTATGCCGGTTTTCTTGAAAATCAAATAGGAATTTCACCCAGACCGGGAAATTTTATTGATCAAAACGGGCATGTTTTAGGTGCCCACCGGGGGCTGATCCATTACACGGTCGGCCAGCGGAAAGGGCTGGGCCTAAGCTTTGCTGCTCCGCGCTATGTTCTCGGCAAAAACGCAGAAGACAATACGGTCGTTTTGGGAGAAAACAAAGACCTGTTTCGGGATTCTCTGACGGTTAGCGGCGTGAATTGGATTGCAATGGAACGTTTGGAGAAACCCATGAAGGCAAGCGTAAAAATCCGTTACAGCCAAACGGAAGCCGGCGCGACGGTTTCCCCGCTGGAAAATGGCAGGATTTCCGTCTGGTTCGACCGGCCGCAGCGGGCGGTCACGCCGGGGCAGGCGGCCGTCTTTTACAAGGGCGATCTTGTTTTGGGCGGAGGGACTATCGAGGGGTAAATGATAAGATTCGAAGAAATCATGTAGAATATCGAGCAAATGGAAGATTGTTTCATATAATCCGATAATTCAGCAGAAAAAGGGATTATTTTATCCTTGAAATGCCTGTCAAAGGAACTACAATTAATATGTTAGCACTCGATAGGCAACAGTGCTAAATCCTATATGCTTACCACCTTCCAAAGGCGGCCCGAATATATTAAATTCTGTCGCAAAGGAGATCTGATCGCATGAATGTCAAGCCACTGGGCACAAAAGTCCTGCTGAAACAAGAAGAAGCGGAAGAAAAGACGAAGAGCGGAATTCTTCTCCCTTCCGGAGCCAAGGAAAAACCGATTGCCGGCATTGTGGTCGAGGTCGGTCCGGGTGAAGTAAAAGACGGCAAAGAAATCAAGATGTTTATTCAAAAGGGCCAGCGGGTTATCTACAACAAGTATTCCGGTACAGAAGTAAAAATCGGAGATGAGGAATATCGGATTGTAGATCAAAGCGATATTCTGGCAACCATTGAATCTTGAATGAAAGGATGTTGCAATAATGTCGGCGAAACAGATTGCGTTTGATGAAGAAGCTCGGAAATCTATTTTGGACGGCGTCGATAAACTTGCAGATGCCGTAAAAATCACGCTCGGCCCGAAAGGCCGGAACGTTATGCTCGAAAAAAAGTACGGTTCTCCTACCGTTACAAACGACGGTGTGACGATTGCCAAGGAGATTGAGCTGGAAGATCCTTATGAAAACATGGGCGCTCAGCTGGTCAAGGAAGTTGCCAGTAAAACAAATGATGTGGCGGGCGACGGAACAACAACCGCAACCCTTTTGGCCCAGTCGATTGTAAAGGCCGGCCTGAAAAATGTCACCTCCGGTTCCAACCCGATGATTTTGAAAAACGGAATGGAAAAAGCCGTTTCAGCAACTGTGGACAGCCTGCGCAGGCACAGCCGGAAGATTAAGGGGAAGGATGACATGACCTTTGTTGCAACCATTTCTTCCGGTGACCCAAAGGTTGGGGAAATGATTGCGGACGCTATGGAAAAAGTGTCCTCCAAAGGTGTAATCACGATTGACGAGTCCAAGACATCCGAAACCTATATTGAAACTGTCGAAGGCATGCAGTTTGACAAAGGTTATATTTCTCCCTACATGGCTACCGACAATGAGAAAATGACCGCTCAGCTGGACGATCCGCTGATCCTGATCACAGACAAGAAGCTCAGCAATGCGCAGGAGCTTCTCCCCGCTCTGGAACTGGCAGCGAAAACCAACGGCGGAAAACTTCTCATCATTGCCGACGATGTAGACGGGGAGGCCCTTGCAACCCTAATTGTCAATAAACTTCGCGGCACGCTGTCCTGCGTAGCGGTGAAAGCTCCTGAGTACGGCGACAGCCGCAAGGAGATGCTCCGCGATATTGCCGTGCTGACCGGCGGCCAGGTCATTTCCGACGAAGTCGGCCTGAATATCAAGGACATTAAGCCGGATTGGTTCGGCAGAGCGAAATCCGTAAAGGTGGATAAAGAAAATACCATCATTATTGACGGCGCCGGAGACAAACAGGCAATTGACGGCCGCGTTCAGTCTATAGAGAAACAGATTGAAACCACGACTTCTGATTATGACAAGGAAAAACTTCAGAAACGTGTTGCCAGATTGAGCGGCGGCGTAGCCGTTATCCGCGTAGGCGCTGCTACCGAAACGGAAATGAAAGAGAAAAAGTACCGGGTGGAAGATGCGCTCAACGCAACCAAGGCTGCGGTTGAAGAGGGCATCATTCCCGGCGGCGGCACGGCTTACCTGAATGCGGTGCCCGATGTGGAAAAGCTGGCCGATACCCTTACCGGCGAAGAAAAGACGGGCGCCCACATCATCCTTAGGGCGCTGGAAGAGCCACTCCGCCAGATTGCCCAGAATGCAGGCGTTGATCCGTCCGTGGTTGTCAACCATGTCAAAGGCTGCAAAGAGGGCGTCGGTTATGATGCCATGACAGATCAATACGTTGATATGTTTGAGTCCGGCATTGTGGATCCGGTCAAGGTGGCAAGAACAGCCATCCAGAATGCGGCTTCCGTTGCCGAGATGATCCTGACTACGGAGTGCACTGTAGCCGACAAGCCGGAAAAGGAGAAACCGGCACCTGCACAGCCGGCTCCCGGAGCGGAATATTAAGCCATTATATCCGTTCAAAACTGCTGGCAAATCCCCTGCCCAGGAGACCGAATCCCGGGCAGGGGATTTTTGGCTGTACTTAAGAAAAATTTTTATACGGATGTTGGTTTTTCGTTTTTTTCATGTATAATAAAGATAAAGCAGCTGGTAAAAAACTGAAGGAGGCTGAATTAATATGTCGTGTTTACAAGAAGACTTCAAAAAGGTATTGCTGGCCGGTTTAGGTGCAGCGGCGGTCACAGCGGAAAAATCGAAGGAGATCGTCAACGAGCTGGTAAAAAAGGGGGAGCTGACGTTAGAGCAGGGCAGGATTCTCAATGAAGAACTTAAGCATGCTGCTAAAAACAATATGGATGGAAACGGAACGGTTCCTGATACGGTGGAAGGCATCAAACAGGCTGTCGATAAGCTGAGTCCGCAGGAACTGGAAGAAGTAAAAGAAAAAATTGCTGATGCTGAAGCCAGACAGACAGCTGAAGGCAAGAAGAAGGAAAATGCCCAACTCTAAAGCGGTAGGCAGCGGGGAACGTTTACAGGAAATTTTCAGTGTCCTGCGCAAACATCAGGTTGTCAAAGGGTTAACGCCGGAGAAACTTCGTCTGGTTTTTGAGGATCTCGGCCCAACCTTTGTTAAGTTTGGCCAAATCATGTCTCTGCGGCCGGATATTCTTCCTCGTCCGTATTGTGAAGAATTAAGCCGGCTGCGGACCAATGTTAGGCCTATGAGCTATGAAGAAGCTGCCGCCGTGGTAGAAAAAGAACTAGGCAAACCGCTTGAGGAACTGTTTGCCCGTTTTGATTCTCATCCTGTCGGTTCGGCTTCCATTGCTCAAGTTCATTATGCGGAGTTGAAAAACGGTGCAAAAGTCGTCGTTAAGATCCGCAGGCCGGGAATCTACGAGGTGATGGAACGCGACGTGGCCTTACTGCATCGCATATCTCCGCTTTTAAAAATTGTCGGCGGAACTGGAAATGCCATTGATTTCAACCAGGTTATTCAGGAGATGTGGCACGCGGCGCAGGAAGAAATGAATTTTCTAAACGAAGCGAGTCAGGCGGAAGAATTCCGAAGAATGAACCGGGGAATTGCGTATGTAACAAGTCCTCGTATTTACCGGGCGTATTCTACAGTTTCTGTTTTGGTAATGGAATATCTGGACGGTATTGCCATTGATGACGTGGAACTTTTGAAAAAAAACGGCTACGACCTTGATGAAATCGGAACAAAATTAGCGGAAAACTATGTTAAGCAAATCGTAGACGACGGCTTTTTCCATGCGGATCCGCATCCCGGCAACCTGAAAATCCGCGATGGACGAATTGTCTGGCTGGATATGGGCATGATGGGGCGGCTTTCGCAGCGGGATCGCCATCTTTTTAAGCGCGCACTGGGGGCTGCCGTTCGGGGCGATGTTAATGAACTCTGCAATCTGCTGATGGTTTTCTGCGAACCGGCGGAACCGATTGACCGCTCACGACTGTATACCGATATTGACAACCTGATGAACCGATACGAAACGCTGGATGTTGGCAGCATGAACCTGTTGAACTTACGGGACGATATCATGGCTGTGGCAAACCGGAGTGCAATTTCCATGCCAAGAGGGTTTTCTATGCTTGGCCGCGGCCTTGTTACCATTGAAGGGGTTGTCAGCCAACTAAGCCCCAATATCAATGTAATGCAGATCATGGTTAACCATCTTTCCGGAAAATTTCTGGATGACTTCGATCCTGTGAAAGAAACGCAAAAAGCGTGGATGGCTCTGCTTCAGTCCGGACGCCGCGTTCCGCGAATTCCGTCTCAGGTTTCGGAGCTTTTAAAAATGGGCATTAAGGGGCAGACGAAAACCAATATTGAGATTACGGGTTCAGAGCAGCCGCTCCGTGCGCTTGGAAAAATGGCGGAGCGAATCTCCATTGGACTGATTGAGGGTGGGCTGCTGATCGCTTCCGCTATTTTAAGCACGTCGGATCTTCCCAAGTGTTTTCTGGGTATCCCGACAGCCGGAGCTGTCGGTTTCCTGGCAGCTTTGGCCATTGGAATTTGGTTCCTGTGGGGAATGTTTAGAAAGAGCGACTGAAGACTTTAAACTTTTAAAAATATCGATTCCGCGCGGCTTTACCGGCGTGGAGAAGACAATCTGGGTTTCAGTAGGCCCGAATTTTTGCAGTTTTCCGATAAATTCATCCAGTTCCATGGTATTGTGGCTTATTACCTTGATCAGCATGGAATAGGTTCCTGTTACGCAGTTGCATTCCACTACATTGGGGCAGGAGCGAATAAAAGGATAAAATTCCGGCTTTTGGTTTGGAGACATTTGCAGGTTAATAAATGCTTCAATGTAATAACCCAGTTGGAACGGGTCAATGGATGCGTGGTAGCCGCTGATCAGGCCGCTTTTTTCGAGCTTTTCGATTCTGGCGGAGATTGCAGGAGAAGATAGAAAAACCTTTTGAGTCAGTGCTTTAATGGGTACACGGGCGTTTTGCTGAAGAGCCGATATCAGAATAGCGTCAATTTCATCCATATAGGGGTCATTCCTTTCTTGCAGAAAGTAACATTTGGCAGAACGAAATACAGAGGCAGAGTACGGAATGGAAAAAAAGAGACATGCCCGATAAAATCAGGTATGCCTCTTTGCATATAACAGTTTTATTATATACGAATTAATGTCCAATTTCAAGTGCTTTTAAAATGATTTCCGCAAAATCAAGGTATAGGGTCTGCCTTTTCAGTGAATCAGCTAGTCAGCTTTTTTCATAATTTCCGACAGGATTGCTTCCGTTTCCAACGGGTTTGCCCGGCCGCGGGTTGCCTTCATCACAGCACCCAGAACGGCTTTCAAGGCTTTTGTTTTGCCGTTCCGGTAATCTTTCACCGCATTCGGATTATCCTGAACTGCCTGTTTGCAGATTTTTTGGAGCGTTTCCGCGTCAATTCCAGCCAGGTCTTTTTCATTCAAAAATTCAGAAGCACTTTTTCCCGTATCCAACATTTTTTCAAGCGTCGATTTCACGAGGTTCATCCGGATTTTTCCGCTGTCCAGCAGTTTGATTAGAGCATTCAGATTTTCCGGAGAAACATTAACTTTAAAATCGTCTTTGGCGGCTTCACTGCCCAAACGGGCGAAAATCGGACCGGTAATACAGTTGGCGACAGCGCGTGTATTTTTAATGCCTGCGGATGCTTTCTCAAAATAATCGGCAATCCGGCGGTGTTCAATCAGCATGCGTGCATCATCTTCCGGCAGCCCGTACTCGCTTTCGAAACGTTTCAGGCGCGTCTGCGGATCTTCAGGCATCTGGGCTTTCAGCTTTGCTACCGTATCGCTGGTAACACGGATGGTTACGAGATCCGGATCCCGAAAGTAGCGGTAGTCATGTGCATCTTCTTTTCCACGCATCCCTTCGGTGCAACCGGTGCCCTCGTTATACCTCCGTGTTTCCTGAAGGACAGATTCACCGCTTTCCAGCAGGTCGATCTGCCGATCCCGTTCGTATTCCATGGCTTTCATCATGTGGGAAATGGAGTTCATATTCTTAATTTCCGTCCGTGTTCCAAGCTTTTCGGAGCCTTTTGGCCGCACGGAAATATTTACGTCACAGCGCAGGGAACCTTCCTGCATTCTGCAATCCGAAACGCCGATGTACCGCATAATCATCTGGAGCTTTTCCACGTATTCGACAGCTTCCTCAATACTGCGGATATCTGGTTCCGATACGATTTCGATCAGCGGAACGCCGCTGCGGTTGTAGTCAACCAGCGTATTGCCGCGCTGATGGACCAGTTTGCCGGCGTCTTCTTCAATATGAATCCTTGTCAGGCGGATTTTTCTCCCGTCTGAAAGTTCCACATACCCGTTTTTGCAAAGCGGCCTGTCGTACTGGGAAATCTGATAGGCTTTCGGAAGATCCGGATATACATAATTTTTACGATCCATCTTGGAAATAGGGCTGATTGCACAGTCTGTTGCGAGCCCGGCCATCACGGCGAACTCCACCACCGATTGGTTCAGTTTTGGGAGCGTGCCCGGCAGGCCAATGCATACAGGGCAGCAATGGGTGTTCGGTTCGCCGCCGAATTCGGTGGTACAGGAACAAAAAATCTTTGTTTTGGTAGCAAGTTCCACGTGGGTTTCTAATCCACAGACAAGTTCATACTCCATTATTCAACCCCCATTTTTACCGCTTGAAAACAGCTTTCACGGGAAGCAAGTTCATATTGGTTTGCGGCGTTTAGCAGGGTTGCTTCCGAAAATTTAGGACCAATCAGCTGCATTCCGACTGGCATTCCGTCGTTTCCGGCACCGCATGGGACGCTGATTCCCGGCAGGCCGGCAATATTGACCGGGACGGTGCAGATATCGGTTTGGTAATTTTCCACAGGATCATCCGCGGAATAATTCAGAGGCAGCGCCGTCCGGGGAACAGTGGGGGACAAGATAAGATCACACTGGAGGAAAGCATCGTCAAAGGCCTTGACCAGCATCCCCCGGAGGTTCTGCGCTTTTTTATAATATGCGTCGTAATATCCGGCACTAAGGACATAAGTGCCCAGCAGAATCCGGCGTTTGACTTCTGGGCCGAAACCTTCGCTGCGTGTTTTGCAGACCATTTCGTCGCGGTCGCTGTAATGCGCTGTCTGATAGCCATACCGAATCCCGTCGTAACGGCCCAGATTGGAGGAAGCCTCCGCGCAGGCGAGAATATAGTAGACTGGCAGGCAGTATTTCAGCGACGGCATATTGAACTCTACAATTTCAGCCCCAAGAGACCGAAAAACGTCCAGCGCCTTTTTAACTGTGTCACCGACGTCGCTTTGAATATTGTCAAAATACTCAGGTGCAATTCCGATCTTCAGCCCCCGGATGTCTTTGTTCAGCTGTGCGGTTACAGGTCCCTTTTTTCCGCTGTTTGTCGAGTCCATCGGATCATACTGGGCAATTGTGTCATAGATCAGCGCGGCATCTTCCACACTTTGCGTAATGGGGCCAATCTGGTCAAAGCTGGAAGCGAAAGCGATCAGCCCATAGCGGGAAACGGAACCATAAGTCGGCTTAAATCCAACAATACCGCAAAAGCTGGCGGGTTCGCGGATAGAACCGCCCGTGTCGGATCCGAGGCCGTATACGGCAAGATTCCCACCAACGGCAGAAGCTACCCCGCCGCTGCTGCCTCCGGCTACGCGCCCCAGGTCATGGGGGTTTTTCGCCCCGCCGAAACAAGAGTTTTCGCAGGTGGAGCCCATTGCGAATTCGTCCATATTGGTTTTGCCGAGCAGAACAGCATTCTGCTGTTTCAAGAGTTTCCACACGGTTGCGTCGTAAATCGGCACATAGCCTTTCAGCATTTTGGAACAGCAGGTCGTTTCAATATCTTTCGTTGAGATATTGTCCTTCAGCGTCATTGGAATGCCTTCCAGGGGAGCAAGTTCGCCGCCGGAAGCAATTTTCGCGTCAACGCGTTTGGCTGTTTCCAGAGCCGTATCCGGCGTTATTTTCACGTAAGCGTTTAAAGCTTCGTTGTTTTGTTCAATGGCGTTCAGATAGGCTTTCGTCAGTTCTACACAGCTGATTTTACCGGAAATCAGCTGATTGTGTATCTGCGCTATTTTCCCGTATTTTCCCATTCATCTTTCTCCTATACGCGGCGCCGCACGAGAAAATATCCGTCCTCGCAGTTTTTGGCGTTTTTTAAAATCTCATCACGGCCGAAAGAGGGTGCCGGCTCATCCTTTCGGAATGCGTTTTCGAGACCGTTAATATTGTCAAAATCATTTGCTTTCGCCGCCGCAGTGTTGATCGTATCCGTAAAAGCGATCATTTGGTTCAAATCTTTTGTCAGTCTGTCTAATTCTTTCGGCGAAACATAAAGCTTTGCCAGCTTGGCAATTTTTAAAATATCTTCATGGGTAACCATCTGTTTCCTCCTGAATTGTCATTTCCTGATTTTGATATGAACTTCCCGAAGCTGCTGCTCAGTCACTTCGCTGGGGGAACCCATCATGACATCCTGTGCATTGGAGTTCATGGGAAACGCGATCACTTCGCGGATATTGTCCTCATCCGTCAGCAGCATCATCATGCGGTCAATACCGGGCGCCATGCCGGCGTGTGGCGGTGCTCCATACTGAAAAGCATGATACAGCGAAGTGAATTTCGTTTTCAGATCTTCTTCCGAATATCCAGCAATTTCAAACGCCTTTTTCATGATATCTATACGGTGGTTGCGGACTGCGCCGGAAGAAAGTTCAACTCCGTTGCAGACAATGTCATACTGGTATGCCAGCACCTTTTCCGGACGCTGGTTCGTCAGTGCTTCCATCCCGCCCTGCGGCATGGAAAACGGGTTGTGTGTAAATACCGTGGCGCCTGTTTCTTCGTCGATCTCGAACATGGGGAAATCCACAATAAAACAGAATTCAAACCGGTTTTTGTCAATCAGGTTTAAACGGCATCCCAGTTCAGAACGAATCTGCCCCGCATATTTCGGCGCCATTTCCTCGTCGTCAGCAATGAAGAAGATGACACAGCCGGGTTTTAGGTTGGCGCGGCGTGTCAGTTTCAGGCGTTTGCCCTCGGAAAGGTACTTGTTGATAGGGCCCTGATAACTGCCGTCAGCGGTAATTTTAATATAGCCGAGACCTTTCATGCCGATGCTTTCGGCAAATTTCAGCATATTTTCAAAGAAACTGCGCGGCTGCGACGCACAGTCCGGCACATTAATGGCGCGGACGGTTTTATTTTGAAACGGTACGAACGCGGTATTTTCAAAAATATCGGTAATATCAATAATTTCCAAAGGATTGCGCAGATCCGGTTTATCGGTTCCGTATTTCAGCATAGATTCCGCGTAGGGAATACGGCGGAACGGAGCTTCCGAAACGGATTTGTCCGAAAATTTTCGAAAAGTGTCACCAATGACCTCTTCTGCAACGGCAAACACGTCTTCCTGCGTGGCAAACGCCATTTCAAAATCCAATTGATAGAATTCTCCCGGTGAGCGGTCTGCCCGCGCGTCCTCATCGCGGAAACACGGTGCAATCTGAAAATAGCGGTCAAAACCGGAAACCATCAGAAGCTGTTTAAAAATCTGCGGTGCCTGTGGAAGCGCATAAAATTTACCTCTGTGCCTACGGCTCGGGATCAGGTAATCGCGCGCGCCTTCCGGTGAAGAAACGGATAGAATCGGCGTCTGGATTTCCAGAAAACCGAGCTCCGTCATTTTATTCCGTAAAAAGGTAATCAGCTGTGAACGCAGTACAATATTTTTGTGGACTTTTGGGTTTCGCAGGTCAAGGTAACGGTATTTCAGGCGAACGTCTTCTTTCGTTTCCCGGGATGCGTTTACTTCGAACGGAAGGGGGGCAAGGACTTTCCCAAGCACGGTTAGCTCGTTTACCCGGATTTCTACGGTCCCGCTGGGTATTTTGGGGTTAATGGAGTCTTCGTCGCGCAGGACGACTTTCCCTTTTGCCGTTAAGGTGCATTCCCGGCTGACATTTTTCAGCTTTGCTTCGTCGTGGATAACGATCTGTACGACGCCGTATTGGTCGCGCAGGTCAATAAATTTGATTCCTCCGTGGTCGCGGATATTCTCCACCCATCCCGCGACACGAATTTCTTTTCCCATATCCTTTTCGCCGACTTCGCCGCAAAGGCATGTGCGATACTGGTTTTTCCTGAACATCTTCCGCAAATCCCCTTTACCTTTCTCTGCTGTCAAAAATAGTGGAATTATTATACCATGAATTAAAAGTGGTTTCAATGTGCAAAACCGCAGGAACGCCATGCAAAGCATAAAAGCTTCACTGCTTTACTATATCATATTGTGCAAAAAAAAGCGATAAAAACGATAGAAGATTGTGGGGAAGCGGTCAGCTATTTATAATTGAATCCAGTAGCGCTGGGTGATCCTTCCGCCGTCGGAGATTTCGTTTTCCATAATCCCGCCGTTGTGCAGGATGGTTTTTGCGGAACCAGTATTCTGTTTGTCGCAGGTTACGAGGGCTTTTGAAATTCCAAGTTTTTTTGCAAGGGGGAGGGCCAGCGCAAGCATTTTTTCTGCGTATCCTTTTCGCCGTTCGGAGGGCCGGATTCCGTATCCGATATGGCCGCCGCTGCGCAGCAGGGACTCATTCAGCCGGTGGCGGATGTTGATGGCGCCCAGAATGACGCCGTTTTCACCGGTCAGAAAATAGGTGTGGGCAGGGACAAGATTGTCGGGAACGGTTGTTTCCTGCCGGATGGTTTCCTCCAGCCACTGCGCATAGTTTCGGTCCAGAAGCCGTGCGGAATAAGGGGTGATTTCCTCATGGCTTTGCTCCCAATCCTGCGCAAATGAAAAATATTCCCGCTCCATTTCCGGTGCGGGCTTTACCAGTTTGACCTTCATAATTTCAACCTCCGGCTTTTACTGCTTTTTCACAAGTTCGACAAGCACTTCCGCCATCTTTTCCATTGCCTGGATGGGAATAAACTCGAACCTGCCGTGAAAATTAAATCCCCCGGTCGGAAGGTTTGGGCACGGCAGGCCCCTGAAAGAAAGCTGCGCCCCGTCGGTTCCGCCGCGGATCGGTACGGTTTTCGGTTCGACGCCGGCATTCCGCATGGCCTTTTCTGCGCGCCGGATAATCTCCATATGGGGCTCAATTTTTTCTTTCATGTTATAGTAAGAATCTTTGAGATTCAGCTCCACCGTTTTATCGCCGTATTTTTCGTTTAGATATTCCGTGATTTTCTGCATGCGAGCCTTTTTTGCTTCAAATTTTGCACGGTTGTGGTCGCGGACGATATAGCGGAGAACGGTTTTTTCCTCGTCTCCCTCAATGTGGGATAGATGGTAAAATCCTTCGTATTTTTCTGTGTGAGCGGGGATTTCTGCCAGCGGCAGCATGGAATTGAATTCAAATCCCAGTAAGATGGCGTTTTTCATTTTATTTTTGGCTTCTCCCGGGTGGATATTTACGCCGTTGATCGTCACGGTAGCGGAAGCGGCATTAAAGTTTTCGTATTCCAGTTCCCCGAGTTTGCCGCCGTCCACCGTATAGGCAAAGTCTGCGCCGAAGAATGGGATGTCGAACCGGTCGGATCCGCGCCCGATTTCTTCGTCCGGCGTGAACGCAACAGAAATTTTTCCGTGCGGGACAGAGCTTTTCGTCAGCTGCTCCACGGCAGTCAGAATTTCTGCGATTCCCGCCTTGTCGTCTGCGCCGAGCAGCGTTGTGCCGTCTGTCACAATAAGATCCATCCCTTTGCAGTCTGCCAGGCTTTCAAAGTCCGCGGCGCGCATTACGATATTTTTATCCGGATTCAGGACGATATCACCGCCGCTGTAATTTTTCACAATGCGCGGGCGGATATTTTTCCCGCTGGCGGACGAACTGGTATCCATGTGCGAAATCAGCCCGATTACGGGAAAATTGCCTTCACAGTTGGCGGGGAGATATCCGTATAAGTATCCGTTTTTGTCCATGTGGGCGCCGGAAAGCCCAGCTTTTTTCATTTCTTCCACGAGAAAATTGCCGAACACTTTTTGATTTTCCGTACTCGGGCATATAGTTTCCGGTGCGCTTTCGTCGGATGTGGTGTTGTATTTTACATATTCAAGCAAGCGTTCATAGGCTTTCATTTTTCAGAAGTCCTTTCCATGAAATTCGGTAAAATCTATCATACACTGATTTGTATTGAATTGCAAAGAAGCCGCTGTCTTCAGATGTTTTTCCAGGCGGATTTCAGGCAGGCGACGGCGTCCTCAATTTCTTCCAGCGGAATGCCCGCAAACCCCATCCGGATTTTGCCGCCGTTGCCCGGCAGAACGCGGATCCCTTTTTGCAGCGCCATGCGGCAGAGCTCTTCCGCACTTTTGTCGGTATGGACGTCCAAAAGGAGGATCAAAGGCGTTTCCTGAAGAGTGATTTTTATCTGAGAGCCAAACGCTGATTGGAGGGCCCAGATCAGTCTTTCACTTTTTGCTCCGTAAAGTTTCCGCAGTTTCCGCAGATGCCGTTCCATCTGGCCGCTCTTTATGTAAGAGGCTAAGGCGAATTGCTCCACTTTTGACGCGGTTTGATTGTAGGCCGCTTTCCGCTTCTGGTAGCATTTTGTCAGTTCCGGGGTCAATACCATATAGCCGATACGGACTGATGGCAGCAGCAGTTTAGAAAAGGAGCCCAGGTACACAACGCCCTTTCCGTCCGCAATTCCCTGCATGGCCGGAACAGGCCGTGCCCGGTAACGCAGTTCACCGTTGTAGTCGTCTTCAATGATGATGCCCCCGCTTTCCCTGGCCCATTTCAGGAGTTCCAGCCGGCGGCTCATGGGAATACCAGTTCCGGTTTTAACCCGGTTGGAAGTACTCACATACGCAAATTGAACGCCGCTTCGTTTCAGGGCGTCCATGCAGATGCCGCCGCCGTCCCCCGGCAATTTTAGCGTTTCAAAACCGCAGTCTGCAAAAACCCGTTCTGCCTGCGCAAAGCCCGGTTGTTCCATGGCGATCCGGCAGCTTTCTGACCGAATCAGGCCGCACAGGATGGAAAGGAGCGGCTGGGTTCCGGCTCCCACCACAATCTGCGCGGGGGAGGCAATAACGCCCCGGGCTCCGTAGCTGTAAGCGGAAAGCGCCTCGCGCAGCTCGGTTTCGCCCTGATGTTCCCCGTAAGACGCGAGAACTTCCTGCCTGTTTAAAGCGTAGCGGATATGCCGCCGCCAGCTTTTCAGGTCAATATTCCGGCTGTCAACGCAGTCGGTTCCAAAGTTGTAGCGCACGGCCGCGGAAATGTGCCGGGTAAAGACGGGCGGGCCGGATCGCAAAACCGGTCTGTCCCTTTTTGCGTCCAGTGCGAAATATCCCCTGTGCGGAGCGGAGCGGATATACCCTTCCACGCAAAGCTGCTGATAGGCGCTTTCCACTGTTGTGCAGCTCAGCGACAAATCGGCCGCTAGTTTGCGGATGGAAGGCAGGCGTTCCCCCTTCCGAAGGTGCCCGGATTCCACCGCCGTGCGGATACAGCAGTAAAGCTGCCGGTACAGCGGTGCCTCGGATGCTTTGTCGATCTGTAAATAATCGTACGTCATAGCATTGCCCCGGCTTTTCAGTCCAGCTACCAGTTAACTGTACTTGATAAATTTTTACAAACTGTGTATTTTCATAAAAACAGTTTTCCGCTATGATAATACCACGTTCAGAAAATATTGCAATGGCACGGAGGGAAAAAATGAAGAACCACCAGTCCTTTCGAACGGGCGTTGTCGCAGCATTGTTTGGTGCCCTGATTTTTGTGGTGACAGCCTATATTTTCCACATACCCACACCGGCAACAGGCGGATATATCCATTTGGGGGATGCTTTTGTGTACCTTGCGGCCAGCATTCTGCCGGGGCCCTATGCCATTGCCGCTGCCGGAATCGGGGAAGCGCTCTCCGATGCCCTGACGGGCAGTATTGCGTACGCACTGCCGACATTTCTGATCAAGGCCGCCATGGCAATGTGCTTTTCGTCTGCGGGGAAAACAATCCTGTCCAGACGGAATAGCATCGCCTGCGCAGCCGCGGGGATTATTTGTGTGGCAGGATATTATGTGACGGAGGTCATTCTGTACCGGAATTTCACTTCACCGCTTGTAGAAGTTCCAGCCAATGCTGTTCAGGCGGCAGCAAGCGCAGTTGTTTACCTGCTGCTTGGAAAATCACTTGACCGCCTGCATCTTAAAAAATCTGTAGCTTCCTTTACCATGTAATTTTTATTGAGGAGAATAAACCATGAAACTCAACACGTTTTCGAAAAATATAACAGTAAATCTGGCATTATCGGGGATGATGGCGGCCCTTGTTTTCGTTGCAACGATGTTTTTCAAAGTTCAAATCCCTGTAGCGGGGGATAAGACGATGCTTGGGTTTGCGAATGTTTTCTGCATTCTTTCCGGTTTGCTGCTTGGGCCGGTTTACGGCGGTCTTGCCGCAGGCATTGGTTCCTGCCTGTTTGATTTAGTAGGCGGATGGGCGACCAGCGCTCCGGTAACGTTGGTCACAAAATTCATGATGGCATTCCTCTGCGGGCTGATTACATGGGGAGGCAGCGGCTCCGCAAAAAAGCTGTCCCGGGTTATTGCCGGAGCCGTAACCGGTTCTCTAGCCTATTGTGCACTTTACATTGGATATTCATGGCTTAAAATGGCAGTTCTCGGTTCCGCTTGGCAAGCAATCAATATCCAACTCTCTGTTAAGATCCCGGTAACTCTGATAAATGCGGTTTTAGCGGATGTCATTGCCGTTCCGCTTTTTTTCGCTGTCCGCAATGCTTTGAGACGGAATCATCTGCACGCCTGAAAAAGAGTTGTTATCCCAGAGGGATAATGATATAATATTCTCCATGTTTGATATTATCGGATATGGAGCAAAAATATGAGAAGAAAAAAGGACCTGGCTGTTCACAGCGACATTGTGCGGGATTCCCTCAATACCTTCGGGACCAATGTGATCAACACCCTTATTCAGATTTTTTCTGCCATTGTCGTATTAAGTCGAGTAGACCCAGTCATAAACGGACTGAAAGCGCAGGTCCTGCTTTGGGGGGGCGGATTTTGCACAGTCCTCAGTCTCAGTGTCAATTCGTCCGTGGTTTATTATGTAGCCCGATATAAAATTGAAAATTCCAAATTATCCATTGAAAAACTGACGGCCTTTATTTCACTTGTCATAACCGTGCTGGGAGCAGCGACTTTATTTGTCCTGAAAGACAGCCCACTTTTTCCATCAACGCCGCCTTCTTTTTTTGCTGCAATGATTGCGTACGGACTTTCTTCGTTCGTTCTGAATATCTGTATGGCGATTCTCCGCGGCGAAAATAAATTCAAATCCTATAATGTTGTCAATTTGACGCAGCAGATCCTGATTTCGGCGCTGGCTGTTGTCATTGCGGTTTATCCATCCGCGTCTTTGTGGGTCTGGGGGACCATAGCCATTTCATTGGCCATGATTGTTTTTTCCTTTTATGGAGTCCTGCGCTGGAACGGCACCAAGCCGCGTCCCGCCCCGGAAGATGATTTTCCGGTTAAAACCGGCAAAATGGTCGGTTACAGTTTAAAATCTCACGTCAGTAATGTTTTGACTTATGCGAATTCCAACCTAGGGAGTTATATTGTGCAGGGGATTGCCGGAATTGGGGAGTACGGTGTCTACAGCAAAGCCATCACCGTTATGCAGAAAATCTGGATTTTGCCTGATGCTGTCAGCCAGGTTATCCTCAGCCGGATTGCGGGGATGAAAGACAAGGGCGGCCAGCTGAAACTGGCGGTGATTTCCACAAAAATCATTGCTTATGTCACCACGGCTGCTACGTTCCTGATTTTAGGGGCGGCCTATCTGTTTGTCCCTCTGCTGTTTCCCATGTACAAGGGAATGCTGGGCCCTATGTCTTATCTTACCGTAGGAATCATCTTTATTTCCTGTTCGAAAGTGCTCGGGAATTCCATTGCGGCCTACGGCCGCCCGGAACTGAATATTCTGCCCACAGTTTTGGGCATTGCCGCCAACATTCTCTTCAGCATTCTTTTTATACCTCCTTTGGGGACAAACGGAGTTGCTCTGGCATCTTCCATTTCTATGACGGTGCAGGGGCTATCCTGTATGATTATCTTCTGTATTTTTTCCCACACGGCCATTTACCGGCTGTTTCTGCCCAGCAAAGAGGAGATAGCGGCAGTGAAGAGCGCCTTTTCCATAAAGCGCCGTTGACTTTCTAAAATGAGGATGCACCCTGAAAAGGTCAAATGCCTTTCAGGGTGCATCCTTTCTATTTAGGTTTTAGGTGTTCCCAGAAAACATTCTTTACAAATCGGCATAAGTATGATATCCTAAAAATCGATAAAAATAATAGTTATTGATTTTGAACTAGGCGGTGGCCAAGATGTCTGCATTGGAAAGAAAACGCAATTTCAGCCGGAAGCGTGAAGCAATCCTCAACACGGTGCGCTCTACAACGTGTCACCCTACGGCCGAATGGGTTTACCGAACCCTAAAACCCGAATATCCGGATCTGTCGCTGGGAACTGTTTACCGGAATTTGGCGCAGTTCAAAGAGGAAGGCACCGTTATCAGTGTGGGTATTGTAAACGGGCAGGAACGGTTTGACGGCAATACAGTTCCCCATACGCATTTTGTCTGTTCCCGGTGCGGAGCGGTTTTGGATGTACCGGGATCATTTCTGGACGAAGTTCAGATTGCAGAAACCGCCCGTGCGTTCCATCTTCAGGTGGATTCCAGTGAGGTTGTTCTTCACGGCATTTGTGCAGAATGCCTCCGGAAGATTCAGGCGGAAAGCGAAGGGCCTGCGAAAACATGAATCTGAGACTGTTTTGCGGCGGTTTCTGAATTACCGTTTTAGGAAAGCGGACAAAAATTCTTTTGTCCGCTGATTTTTTGGGTTCTCAAAGACATCTTCCGGAGAGCCCTCTTCTGCAATAATACCTTTGTCCATAAAGATAACACGATTGGAAACATCCCGTGCGAATGACATTTCATGGGTTACAATAATCATCGTAAGACCTTCGCTGGCCAGACTGCGCATGACCGAAAGAACTTCGCCTACCATTTCCGGATCCAGCGCGCTGGTCGGTTCGTCAAAAAGCAGAATTTCCGGCTTCATGGCAAGGGCCCGCGCAATGGCGACACGCTGCTGCTGTCCGCCTGAAAGCTGCGATGGCTTTGCATTGATATACTGAGCCATGCCGACCTTTGTCAGGTATTTCAGAGCATTCTTTCGGGCTTCGCTTTTTTCCATTTTCAGCACTTTTGTCATTCCAGCCATGCAGTTTTGCAGGACTGTCATATTGTGGAAAAGATTAAATGATTGGAAAACCATTCCAACTTTGGCGCGGTAGGAACTGAGCCGCCTTTTTTCTAAAATGTTTTTCCCGTGAAACAGGATTTCTCCGCTTGTTGGTGTTTCCAGAAGATTAATGCACCGCAGCAAGGTGGATTTTCCGGAGCCGGAAGCTCCAATAATGCAGATAACGTCTTTTGGCCAAGTATCAAAGTGGATATCTTTCAGAACTTCGTGTTCGCCGAATTGTTTCCGGAGGTGCCGAACTTCCAGAATTGGTTCTTTTACTTGCCCCATTTGTGCATCCTTCCTTTAGGCCTGACCGGATTGGTTCCAGTAGGGTCTGACATGGCATCCAAATCAACAAGCGTGTAATAGCCGGAGCCGTCGATCTTGCGTTCGATCCACCTCAGGAGGCGGGAACAGATAAATGTCATCAAAAAATAGATAACACTGATAATGAAGAACGCTTCGAAAAATTTATAGGAAGCGCCGGCGGCGCTGTTGGCTTCAAAGTACAGTTCCGTTACACTGATAACATTCAGAACAGATGTGTCCTTAATGTTGATGATAAGGTTATTCCCGATCTGCGGCAGAATGTTTCGTATCGTCTGCGGCAGGATGACGCTTCCCATTGTCTGCCAGTGTGTCATCCCAAGTGCTTCTGCCGCTTCCGTTTGACCGGTTTCAACCGATTGGATTCCACCGCGGACAGTTTCCGCCATATAAGCGCCTGTATTGATGGAAACGACAAAAAACCCGGCCGCCATTGGACTCATGTCTAGATGAAAAACCGACATGGAGCCAAAATACAGAACCATGGCTTGCACCATCATTGGTGTGCCGCGGAAAATCTCTATGTATGCCGCAAGAAGAAATTGAAGCAGTCCATACAAGGCTTTGATTCCCCAGTTGTTTTTGGGGCGCGGCTTCGGAATCGTACGCAGCACGCCGACCAGAAGACCGATTGCGCAGCCGATCAATGTGCCGACCAGCGCAAGCTCTATTGTGACCAGGGCGCCGTGCAGGAACAAGTCTCCGTATTGGTTCAGAAGTTTCATGACCCAATAGGCAAAGCTGTTGTTTCCCTCTTGGGCAGTGCCTTCCGCAGGCTGTAACTGATTCAGCGGCTGCTGAGCAGCCGCTGAATTCATAATTTGCGTGCGTTCACTTTCGCTGATGCCGGCAAGAGCTTTGTTTATGGCTTCCCGCAGCTCGGGTTTCTTTTTGTTAACAGCGATTGCTATGTCCATTTGCTCTTTTGGAACTTTCAGATCCTTGTCGTTTTCCAGATCAATTTTTATGAGGTCTTTATTTGCATAGGTTGCCGCCAGCGCAGTCGGCTTATCGCAAAGAAGCACGTCGGTTTTTCCGGTTTGAAGGGCTACAATCATGGTAGGCATGTCCGCAATTGCGGGTTGGATGACGGCGTCAGGGATTTGATACAGAAGTGTGTACCAGACCGTGCTTTGCTGGGAGGTACAGGAAGCCCCTTTCAGGTCAGCAATTGATTTCGCATTTTCAAAACGGCCGCCATTTTTGACCAGCGCATAAATCGTGGCCTTGTAATAATCATCGGTAAAATCAACAGTTTTTTTCCGATCGGCCGTCGCACTCATCCCGGCTATGGCTGCATCCAATTTTCCCGTGGCGACGCCGGTGGCGAGGCCGCCCCATTCCGTTTTAACGATTTCGAGTTTATACCCAGTGGCTTCGGCAATCTTTTTGGCAATTTTAACATCGTAGCCATTGGCATACTCGGTTCCGTTACTAATCCGCACAGCACCGTTGGAATCATTGGTCTGTGACCAGTTGTAAGGGGCATAACTGCATTCCATTCCAACTTTTAAAATTTTCTTTTCGTCGTCCGTATCGGCAGCACGGAAAGACTGAGCGGCAAAAAGTGCCGTGGAAAGTGTAACAAGCAAAAAAAGTATAGTGCATCTTCGGATTCGGTTTTTCATAAATCCTCTTTTCTCCCTCGGTACAGTCATTATCCCAGCCGTTGTTGGAACCGGGAGGACGAACAACATTAATAGTATTAGAATATATAATTATGATAGTTTTAATAGTGGAAATTATATACTGTAAGAGAAAAAAAGTCAACCGCGAAATTTTTAGATGAGGGACAAAATAATATATTTTTCTCTCAATTTTCTCTCAATTTTTCTTTCCTTGCAGTTCGTTATTGTTCATGGAAATTTGAAATTCATTAATCTAAATATATAGAAATATTTAAATATTTTTCAAATAATTAAAAATAATGCTTGACAATCCGGGAAAACTGTTATAAGCTAAATTCGTGAAAATTATATGTGCCCCAGTAGCTTAACGAAAGAGCATTTGGTTATTTCCAAAGGTTGTCGGTTCAACTCCGTCCCAGGGCAAAAAAATCACATAGAGTGAGGTAAATTGTATGTTTGAAGACAAAACGTTAGTCTGCCAGGAATGCGGGAAGGAGTTTATTTGGACTGCCGGTGAACAGGAATTTTACGCGGAGAAGGGTTTTACCAATGAACCCAAAAGATGCCCTGAATGCCGCAAAGCCCGCAGAATGAACCAGAAGCCGCAGCGTGAAATGTACGATGCAGTGTGCGCTAATTGCGGTGCCCCTTGCAAAGTGCCGTTCCAGCCGACTGAAGGCCGCCCGGTTTACTGCAGTGAATGCTTTGCCAAAATGAAAGAACAGCAGGGCTGAATATCCGCTTTCTGGATGAAGCATCAAAGCGATAAATGTACTTTTTGTACATTTATCGCTTTTTTACTATCTTATTGCTATCTGCTTGCCAGCTTTTTGCTGTAGTTATAAAAATCAGGATTATGAATCCTTAAAGATAGAATCCATGTCTTCTGTGACCGAAGGCTCAATCAAACCATCCTGAACCATGTTCTGCATGATTTTTATAGCTGCGCCGTGCGACATTCGCTTCCGGTAGGGTCTGTCTTCCGTCAGTGCCTGATAGATATCCACACAGGCGAGGATACGGGAATTGAAATCCAACTGATTGGCGTTCAGTCCGTATGGGTAGCCGGATCCATTCAGCTTTTCGTGGTGGTTGGAAGCCCATTCCGTGATATTCTCAAATCCCTTGATCGTTTCAATGATTTTACGGGTATAAAAGGGATGGGATTGGATTATCATGGTTTCTTTTTTGTTTAATTTTCCTGGTTTATCAAGAATGGAATTGGAAACTGCCAGTTTCCCAAGGTCGTGCAGATCGGCGGCAATGCGCATTTGCCAGTAGGTGGTATCATCAAATTCGTAATATTGGCAGATAAATCCTGTCTTTTCACTAATTCCTCGGGAATGGGACCCGGTGAACGGCGATTTAGCATCAATAACCCGGCTGAAAATCTGAGAGATACTGCGGATCTGCTTATAGTTAAACTCCCGGATTACGCGGGGCATCATGGAAATAAGCGTGTTTTTAACGAACATATCGTCCATGCCAAGCCAGAATTCCAGATGGCCGCTCAGTTCAAGCATGGCATCATAAACAACCGGATCAAAGAATCGTCGGTTTTGTTTTACGGACTTGACAATATCATCACAGTCCCACCCAAGTGAATACCGGATTGCGACATAATCGGCCAGCGCAATAATTCTGGAATACAGAGGGATCTGGTTTCCGGATATCCCAAAAAAGCCGCTGCCGTCATAGTGCTCATGATGATAGAGAATAACATTCTGCTGACGGTTGAGGAAGGGAAATGTCTCTATGTTTTTTTCGCCTTCAATGCAGTGCGCCGAATTCATTTCCATGGAAATTTCCGTTTCCAGCTGAAACCGGCTGCTATTCTGCAGCGAGGCCATTACCCCGTTGTCATGAAGCAGGGAATAAGAAATCAGGTCAAAAAGATGCCTGTCAGACATAGACAGCGCGTGAGCGATCCTGGCGGAAATGTAAGCAACACGCATGCCGTGGTTTGTATTGTTATGAAGGACTTCCTTTTCTGAAAAGTCTAAGGTCTTTGAAAGGGAAATCAGCAGTTCATTGACGTTGAACAGCATAAAACAACCACTCTTTATCATTGAGATAAGTCGGTAAATCCAGCAATATATCAATAAAATAATGCAGCTTATGTTATTATAGCAGTCATTTTTCTGCATATTTTTCCATTTGAAACGGAATAGTAAGATAAAGAATTTTGAATGTGCCAAATTTAACGAATTAATATCGAAAATTTTATATAATCTTCATAGCGCACTCTTTTTATCAGTTTCTTGCTCGGGCAGCTGTTTCTCGAGGGATAAGGTATCAGAAACCGTGCACCAATACGGAAGCAGAATATTTTACCTGATGATGAATAACCAATGCTGTTGCCGGCTTCGGGAGAAAGTCCCGAAGCCGGCACATTCTGCTGTAAATTTTGCGGCTCATTTATGGTATTTTTCAACAATATCCCGGACGGCGGCCACAATATAGTCGGATTGTTCCTCTGTGAGGGTTGGATACAGGGGGAGGGAGATAATCCGTTCAAAATGTTTTTCAGTCTGGGGGAAGTCGCCCTTTTGGAATCCGTACCGCTTTGTATAGGTACTCATGTCCGTAACGGGTATAAAGTGTACGCTGGTACCGACATTGCGCTCGTTCAGTTCCGTAATAAACTGATCCCTGCCGATCGTCAGCAGTTCAGGCACAATACGCAGGACATACAGGTGCCATGAATGGGTGGTGTATTCCGGAACAAACGGAGGTTCCACAGCGTCGATTTTGGCAAATTCGCGCTGGTATTTTTGGGCGATTTTGAGCCGGCGCAGCTGCATGTCCTCCAAGCGGGAAAGCTGAACCAAACCGAGCGCCGCCTGAATGTCGAACATATTGTATTTAAATCCCGGTTCACAGATGTCGTATTGCCAGGTTCCGCCCTTCGCGTACCGGTTCCAGGCATTGTGACTCATACCCTGTCCGGCCCAGATACGCGCTTTTGCGTCGATCTGGTCGTCGTCCGTCACCAGCATACCGCCTTCGCCCGTCGTAAGGTTTTTCGTGGCATAGAAACTGTAGGCGGCCGTGCCTTTCAAGTGGTTTCCAATCAGCCTTCCCTTGTACCGGCTTCCCAGCGCGTGCGCGGCGTCTTCCGAGACAAACAGGCCGTATTTGTCCGCTATTTCATAAATTCGGTCAAGGTCGCATACCTGCCCGCTGTAATGCACTGGAATGACCGCTTTGGTTCTGGGCGTAATTTTCTTTTCGATTTCGTCCGGATCAATACAGCCCGTTTGGTAATCAATATCGGCAAAAACCGGAGTTGCACCTACATGAAGGATCGTATTTGCAGTAGAAGCGAATGTCATCGGCGTTGTGATGACTTCGTCCCCTTTGCCGATCCCGGCGGAAAGCAAAGCCACATGCAGAGCGGCAGTGCAGGAATTCATGGCAACGGCATGTTTGGCACCAAGGTATTTGGCAAATTCCTGTTCGAATTTCACCGTGCGGGGCCCCTTGGCAATCCAGCCCGACCGCAGAGTCTCCACAACTTCATGGATCTCAGCATCGGTTAGATCCGGCTGATTATAAGGAATAAATGTCTCTCTTTTTGTAAAGTTACTCAAAATCTATGATCTCCTTTTATTCATACCTAGAAAGAAATCCCAGAAATAGCGGTTTTTCACAAATCGGCTGCGGCAGAACTGTCTGCCGATGTCGGAAAATATGATAGCGCCTTTCTCCTTCAAAGTCAATCCGGAAGTCTGACTTGAATGGAATACATTGACTAGAGGCTTCCTTAGAGATATAATAGACCCGTTGCACGGGAACCATACGGTATTTTGGAAATATTCTGGAAATTTTGGGCCAAAATACTTGCAGACGTGAAAATTAGGAGAAACGGTGAAACGGCTGTGGAAAAACCGAGTTATTTTGCGCACCCGAGTGCCTGTGTGGATCCGGATGCCCGAGTCGGAGCCGGTACAAAGATCTGGCATTTCTGCCATATCAGTGCGGGCTGCGAAATTGGCGGGAACTGTACGCTGGGTCAGAATGTTTTTGTTGCACCAGGTGTTAAAATTGGGAGTAACTGCAAAATCCAGAACAATGTATCAATTTATGAAGGAGTAGAGCTGGGCAATTATGTGTTTTGCGGACCGTCCATGGTGTTCACGAACGTTCAGCGCCCGCGCTGCCGGTATCCGCAGCGCGGTTCCCAGTTTTACTTGCGCACGCCGGTAGGCGACGGCGCCAGTATCGGCGCCAACGCGACGATTGTATGCGGCCACAAAATTGGCAGTAACGCATTTGTCGCCGCAGGCAGCGTTGTGACCAAAGATGTTCCGGACCATGCCATCGTGATGGGCTGCCCCGCACGCATCCGGGGATGGGCCTGCGAGTGCGGCGCCAAACTTGGGGAAGATCTTGTCTGCCCCCGGTGCGGTAAGAAATATATCCGGGCGGAAAACGGCCTGAGTCTGAAGGAGGATCCTTAAAAGCCATGCAGAAGATTGCATTCAACGACCTTGGTGCCCAGTACCGGCATTTAAAAAAGGAAATAGACGCGGGAATTACCCAAGTCATTGAGGAAAACCGTTTTATTTCGGGCCCGCAGGTGGAAGAACTGGAACATGCGCTTTGCGCTTATACCGGAAGAAATTATTGCGTCACCACGGATAATGGCACTGACGCGCTCCTAATGCCGCTGATGGCAAAGGGAATCGGTAAGGGCGATGCGGTTTTTGTTCCGGCTTTTACTTTCTTTGCCTCTTCCGAAGTGGTGAGCCTGGTTGGTGCCACACCGGTTTTTTGTGATGTGGAGGCGGACTATTTCAGCCTTGACCCGGATTCACTGATTAGTCAGATCGAAAAGACGCTTCGGGAAGGAAAACTGAAGCCGAAAGCCGTCGTTGCCGTCGATCTGTTTGGGCAGCCGGCAGATTTTGAAAGGCTTCAGACGATCTGCAGCGAGTACGGCCTGTTTCTGGTGGAGGATGCCGCGCAGGGATTCGGCGGAGCGATTGGCAGCAAAAAAGCCTGTTCGTTTGGGAATGTTTCCGCTACGAGCTTTTTCCCGGCCAAAGCCCTTGGCTGCTACGGAGACGGAGGAGCCGTTTTTACCGACAACGAAGAAATGTGCCGTCTGCTGAGATCCATCCGCGTCCACGGGAAAGGCGCTATGAAATATGACAACGTACGCCTTGGGCTGAACGCAAGGCTGGACACGCTTCAGGCGGCGATTCTGCTTCCGAAGCTCCGTGAGTTCGACCGGGAAAACGAACATCGGATTCGTGCCGCCGCGCGTTACGCGGAACAGCTCAGAGGCCGCTTTTCCGTTCCGGAAGTGCGGGCGAACAGCACATCGAGTTTCGCTTATTATACGTTGAAAGCCGCTGATCTGGAAGAGCGGTCGCGAGCCATGGCCGCGCTGAAAGCTGCGGGAGTTCCATCCATGATTTACTATCCGAAGCCGCTTCACCTGCAGAAGGTTTATGAACCGCTGGGATATAAAAAGGGTGATTTCCCGGTTGCAGAGACACTGTGTGAAACGGTTTTCAGCCTGCCTATGCACGGGTATATTACGGACGATGTGATTGATTATATTTGTTCGGTGTTGAAAAAAATCTGAAAAGACGAGGGAATCAATATGTCGAATATCAAAACGGAACTATTGGGTAAAATCAAAGACAAATCCGCCGTTATCGGCATTGTGGGCCTGGGTTACGTGGGGCTGCCGCTTGCGGTGGAATTTGCAAAAGCCGGCTATAAAACCATCGGCTTTGATGTACAGGACAAAAAAGTCCAGTCCGTAAATGCCGGTCACAATTATATTGGAGATATCGTCGGCGATACTCTTAAACAAATGGTGGAAAGCGGCCGGCTTTCTGCGACTTCCGATTTTGCGTTTATCCGCGGTGTAGATGCCGTTGCTATCTGTGTCCCTACGCCGCTGGACAAATATCAGCAGCCGGATATCAGCTATGTGAAAAACTCTACCGAGTCTGTAGCAAAATATGCACACAGGGGAATGCTTGTAATTCTGGAATCCACCACCTATCCTGGCACAACGGAAGAGCTTTTGAAGCCAATTCTGGAATCGTCCGGCTTGAAGTGCTGCGAAGATTTTTATCTTGCTTTTTCGCCGGAACGTGTGGATCCTGGCAATAAGCAGTATAAGACGAAAAATACGCCGAAAGTCGTGGGCGGCGTGGGCCCGGATTCCACCGAAGTGGCTGCGGTGCTTTACCGCAGCGTCTTGGCGGGCGGTGTCTATGAAGTTTCTTCTCCAGCTGTGGCTGAGATGGAAAAACTGCTTGAAAACACTTACCGCAATATCAATATTGGCCTTGCCAACGAGATGGCTATTATCTGCCACCGCATGGGGATCAATGTTTGGGAAGTGATTGAAGCCGCCAAGACAAAGCCGTACGGTTTTCAGGCGTTTTACCCCGGCCCCGGCCTCGGCGGGCACTGTATTCCCCTCGATCCGTTTTATCTTTCCTGGAAGGCCCGTGAGTATGATTACCACACCCGCCTGATCGAGACTTCCGGCGAAATCAACACCAGTATGCCGGAGTATGTCGTTCAGCGCGCCATGACGGTGCTGAACCGGGATAAAAAATCCATGAACGGCGCGAAGGTTCTCGTTTTGGGCGTAGCGTATAAAGCGGATATTGACGACTACCGCGAAAGCCCGGCTTTAAACGTAATTGACCTTCTTATTAAGCAGGGCGCGGACACAACGTTTTACGACCCGTATATCTCCGAATACCGCCACAAGGGCAAAGTCCACACAGGCGCCCAGGAACTAACCGACGAAATGCTGAAAACGGCCGATATTGTGATTATCTGCACGGCGCATTCCAGCTTTGATTACGGCAAAATCCAGAAGCTCTCGCAGGAAGTGTTCGATACCCGCAATGCAATGAAAGATGTAAAAGACCGTTCCAATATTGAACTTTTGTAATTTCATATCCCCTCGCTTTCCAACCAAAGCGGGGGCCTTTTTAAGCATTTCAGAAAAAAGCCGTATGTTTTACGGCGAAAATTCCAATATTAATATTATCGGGAGAACAGGTGATACCAATGAAACAATACCGTTTTGCACTGATCGGATGCGGGCGGATTTCCAAAAACCATATTGCGGCAGCCGCGGCCAATCGGGATATCATGGAGCTTGCCGCTGTCTGCGACCTCAAGCCGGAGCGTGCTGAAAAAAAGGCGGAGGATTGTTTGCAGGCGACGGGGAAGAAACCGGCTGTTTACACGGACTACCATAAAATGCTGAAGGAGATCCCTGCCGACTGCGTTGCCATAGCGACCGAAAGCGGCTACCACGCCCGCATTGCGCTGGACTGCATCCGCAGCGGGAAGCATACGCTGGTTGAAAAGCCGATGGCTTTAAGCACGGCGGACGCCGAGCAGATGATCCGGGAAGCAAAGGAGCACGGTGTTACCCTTGGCGTCTGCCACCAGAACCGGTTCAACGATCCGATCCAGCAGCTCCACAAAGCGCTGGAAGACGGCCGCTTCGGCAGGCTGGTCAGCGGGTCGGCACGCATTCTTTGGAACCGCAGCATGCCCTATTACCAGCAGGCTCCCTGGCGCGGCACCTGGGCGCAGGACGGCGGAACCTTGATGAACCAGTGCATCCACGGGATCGATCTGCTCCAGTGGTGCCTGGGAGGGGAGCCGGATACGGTTATGGCCATGACCGGCAACTATCTGCGCGACATTGAAGCGGAAGATTTCGGGGCGGTTCTGGTCCGCTTTAAAAACGGGGCCGTCGGCATGATTGAAGGCACAGCCTGCATCTATCCGAAAAATCTTGAAGAGACGCTTTCTATTTCCGGCGAGACTGGAACCGCTGTGATCGGCGGGCTGGCGGTCAACCGGGTGGAAACCTGGAATTTTGCCGCGCCGGCTCCTCAGGATACTGCCGTTGAAAAACTTTCCGGAATCGATCCGAAGGACGTGTACGGCAGCGGCCATAATGCCCTGTACCGCAACTTCATCACAGCCGTAGACACACATACCGAACCGCTTGTCAGCGGTACCGAAGGAATTAAGGGAATGAAAATCATTCTTGCAGCCTATAAATCTCAGAAAACCGGGCTTCCGGTAAAATTCGATGATTTAGAGTTTTCTACGCTTGACATGACGCATGCTGATGTGAAGGTGAAATCCATATCATGAAATTACTAACCGTAGTGGGAGCCAGGCCTCAGTTTATTAAGGCCTCCGTCGTGTCCCGGGCTTTGGGATCCGTTTGCCGGGAAGTGATTGTCCATACCGGCCAGCATTATGACCGGAATATGTCCGCCGTTTTTTTTGAAGAGCTGAATATTCCGAAACCGGCTTACAACCTCGGGGTAGGCTCGGGTACTCACGGCCGGCAGACCGGAGAGATGCTGATTAAAATCGAAGAAGTGATCTTTCAGGAAAAGCCGGACGTCCTGCTGGTATACGGGGATACCAATTCGACTCTTGCGGGCGCGCTGGCCGCCTCCAAACTGCATATTCCCGTGGCCCATGTTGAGGCCGGGCTCCGCTCCTACAATATGCGGATGCCGGAAGAGCAGAACCGCGTCCTGACGGATCATATTTCCACATGGCTGTTCTGCCCGACTCAAACGGCATCGGACAACCTGAAAAAAGAGGGAATCACGCGCGGCGTATCTGTCTGCGGAGATGTCATGCTGGATTCCGTTCTTCATTTTTTAAAACTGGCAAAATCCAATCCCGCAAAGACGGCAATTTTCGGGCAGATCGGTATCCGGCCGAAAGAGTACCGGCTTGCCACGCTGCACCGCGCTGAAACAACAGACGGCGGCTTAGATGCCATCGAGCGTATCTTTGATGCATTTGAGAAGCTTCCGCAGCCAGTCGTCATTCCAATCCATCCGCGCACCCGCGCGCTGGCCCAGCAGGCCATTGCTGAGCGCGGATACCGCAACATCAAATTGATTTCGCCAGTAGGATATCTCGAAATGCTCCTTCTGACCAGCAATGCCCGGCAGGTCTTAACGGATTCCGGCGGCTTGCAGAAAGAAGCCTGGTTTATGGAAGTGCCCTGCATCACTCTGCGCAAAGAAACGGAATGGGTTGAAACTCTTGAGGGCAGCTGGAATGTGCTGGCCAGCCTTGATACGGAAGACATTTACCGCAAGGCAACAGAGACCGTTCCCGATCCGGCGGCACGGGGGAAAATGCCGTTCGGAGACGGACATGCTTCCGAAAAAATAGCTTCTATCCTTTCACAATTCGGGGTGTAAAAGCGATGAACATCATTTACATCAATCATTATGCGGGCTCTGAAGAACATGGTATGGAATTCCGCCCGTATTACATGGCAAAGCGGTGGGTAAAAAAGGGCAACAATGTGACCATTGTCGCCAGTTCCTATTCGCATCTGCGTACAAAAAACCCCTCGCTGGGGGAAGCAAAATTCCGTGAGCAGATGATCGATGGAATCCGGTACTTCTGGATTGCCGGAAACGAATACCACGGCAACAACAAAGGACGCATTAAAAACATGCTGTCCTTTTTGCGCGGGCTTTACCTTTACCGGGCTCAAATTGTAAAACAGGGCCGGCCCGATGCGGTTATCGCTTCCTCCACGTATCCGCTGGATATTTACCCGGCTCGGCATATGGCAAAAAAGTATGGGGCTATGCTGATCTATGAAGTGCATGATCTCTGGCCGCTCAGCCCGATCGAACTGGGTGGGATGGATCCGCATCACCCGTATATCCGTGTGATGCAGGCGGCAGAAAATTACTGTTACAGGCACAGTAACTATGTCGTTTCTCTTTTGCCGAACGCCCAGGGCCATATGGTGGAACATGGAATGAAACCGGAAAAATTCATTTATATTCCAAACGGGATCGAGAGGTCTGCGTGGGAGCAGCCATTTCATTATCCCATGGTTTACCGCGAAAAGCTGAAAAAATATTCGGACGACGGATATTTTCTGGTTGGCTATGCGGGTGCACATGGGGTTGCTAATGCATTGGACAGTTATGTAGAGGCCGGCAAATGGCTTGCCGGCAGAAAAATCAAACTTATTTCCGTCGGACCCGGTCCGGAACGGGAGCGCTTGATGGCGAAAGCTCATGATTCAGGGCTGGATGGTATCGTTGAATTTCTGCCGCCTGTGCCTCGGGATCGGATTCCGGAACTTTTGGATCAATTTGACGCCCTTTATATTGGACTTCAGCGTCAGCCGCTTTTTCGCTTCGGTGTCAGTCCGAATAAGCTGATGGATTATATGATGGCGGCAAAGCCGATCATTTTTGCCATTGACGCGCCGAATAATATGGTTGCCGAAGCAAAATGCGGCATCTCTATCCTGCCGGAAGACAGCAAGGCTATTGCAGATGCCGTGCTCAAACTGGCATCCATGCCGGCGCAGGATTTAAAGAGGATGGGGGATCACGGCCGCCTGTACATTCTGTCGCATAATGAATATGATATTCTTGCAGAAAAATTTTTAAAAGTATTTTCTCTTCCAAAGACAGCTTGTGAATGACATTCAATAATGTTTGTGAATAGACTGAAGAAAAAGACGGGCGCGGCTTCCGTATTCCAGCGGAAACCGCGCCCGTGCCGAGTTTATGGATTTTATTCCAGAGAGCTTTTATAAATAGCGAGCACATCATCTGCATTCAGTGGGTAAAAACTGTGTTCCAGCCCATGCGTGGCTGCGTTTTTCGCCATAACGGCAAGATGTTCTTCCCCAATGCCCACTTCCTTCAGGGTAGAGGGAAGCCCCAGAGAATTAAAATAATTTCTGGTATGCTCAATTGCACCGTTTGCAATGGTAAACGGATCTGCGCCGCTGTCGATTCCCCAAACGTTCACGCCGTATTCGACAAATTTTCCAACGGTCGAATCGTTCAGGACATATTTCATCCAGTTCGGTGTCAGAATTGCCAGACCGACGCCGTGAGTAATATCGTAGAATGCGCTTAGTTCATGTTCCATTGCATGCACACTCCAGGCAACTTCGGCTCCGTCGGAAAGCAGGCCGTTGATTGCCAGGCTGGAAGCCCACATCAGATTGGCGCGTGCTTCATAATTGTGTGGAGATTCCACGGCGATTTTTCCGTATTTAATGCAGGTTTTCAGCAGGCTTTCTGAAAAACGTGCCTGCACAAAAGCGGTTTTTACGTTGGTAAAATAGTTTTCAAAAATGTGGCTCATGATATCGGCCGTGCCCGCGGCCGTCTGCTTTTTGGGGACGGAATAGGTGTACTCTGGATCGAGAATAGAGACCTTCGGCGTCATCCCTTCACATCCGGTGCCGAGCTTTTCGCTGGTGTCAGGGTTGGATATTACGGCAAAGCTGTCCATTTCTGAGCCGGTTGCCGCCATGGTCAGCACGGTAATAACTGGCAGGACTTTCCCGATTTTTTCTGGATTTGTCACAAGATCCCATGCGTCGCCGCTGTAGTAGGCGCCGGCCGCGACCACTTTGGCGCAGTCAATGGCACTGCCTCCTCCGACGGCAAGGATCACATCAACGCCGTTTTCCCTGCACAGCCGGGCACCCTGCCGAACGGAAGAAATTTTAGGATTCGGTTCCACACCGGAAAGTTCTGTGACGGCTACCTGTTCACCGCGCAGCTGTTCCAGCACCGCATCGTAAATCCCATTTTTCTTGATGCTTCCGCCTCCGTAAACCAGAAGCGCATGTCTGCCGTACTGGGCCACAGCCTTTCCTAGATGGCAGATCTGCCCTTTCCCAAAATAAATCGTTGTGGGAATTGAATACACGAAATTGTTCACTGAAATCATCCTTTCCTTTATGGCCTGCTGACCCTATTGTATCATATCTCGGTTTCGCATGGAACTTTTATTTTTCCTGGATGGTTCCGTTCCGGTAAGATTCCAGCAGTGCTGTCAGCTCTTCAATTTTGCGCTTCAGCTCACGTCCGGTATCGGTGTCGGCTACGGTCACGCGTTTTTTAATGGCTTCTACAACCATTACCTTCGGCGAATCTTCTCCATAAAGGCTGCCGGGGCGCAGGGGCTGGTGCTCAGCAAGGGCCAGGTAGCGGGAATTGTCAATAAAAGTATATCCGCCGATTCCGGTTTGCTTCTGGTAGGCTTTTGAGATCCCGCCGTCGATCATAAACAGCAGGCCTTTTCCTTTTACGGGGCTTTCTCCCGACTTCAGGCGGACGGGGACGTGGCCGTTGATAATATGTGCGCCGGCAGCGGGATCAAGGCCGAATTCTCGCAGAATCATTTCACAGGGTTCCCGGTGCTCAATCCAGGTGTAATAGGGGTTCATGACTTCCGTATGGGTCGCCGGATCTTCGATAAAATAACGCTCAAACACGGTCAGTTTGCTTTTCCCGAAAAGCGGCGACTTCTTTCCGCACCACAGGTACCACATCAAGTCGGAAGCCCTTTTCTGCTTTTTGGAACCAAAAGGAAGAAAATACGCGCTGCGCACAATACCGTCGAGATATTCCAGATATTTTTTGCCGCTCAGACGTTTTCCGCCGATCGAAATACTGTCAAACTTTCCGTCCTCCGTCATGGGAATACAGCCGTGATACAGAAGGTTGGAGTTGACTTTTCGGTACATTCCCCCGTGAGAATACAAAAAACGGATATGTTCCTGCAAACGTCCGCTGTGCAGAAAGGAATAGGTGATGGTTTTCATCAGATCTTCTTCTTCCCGGGTCAGCTTCAGCGGATGTTCCGGATCAACGGTTGGGAAAAACGTGTCCAAAAGTGGGTAGGTCTTTCCTTCCAGATCTACAGTTCCGGTTTTATAATTGATTTTTTCCAGCAGGATGCGGTCGTCCATATGGTATTCCGGGTGTTTGCGGATCAGCTGGCCTTCCAGCTTGAACTGGATTACGGCCATGGCCTTGTGCATCTTTGCGGCAAGCGGAATGTCCACCGGATCGTATTTGTTCAGGTCCAGAATGTGCGGCTGAAAACGGCTGCACGGATCGTCTTTGTACACATTTTCGGCAAAGACCGAAAGCGGGCGAAGGTTGATGCCGTACCCGTCCTCCAGAAGGTCAAAATTGTTGTAGCTAATCCCAAGCCGGATAGCGTTGGAGACACAGGCCTGGTTGCCGCAGGCTGCCCCCATCCATGAAATGTCGTGGTTTCCCCACTGGATGTCCACGTCGTGGCTTTCCATGAGGAGATCGATAATTTTATCCGCACGCGGCCCCCGGTCGAAGATATCGCCAATAATGTGTAGCCGGTCGATCAGGAGCTGCCGGATCAGGCTGCACAGCGCTTTAATAAATTCTGTTCCCATCCCGGTGTCAACAATTGTGCGGATGATTTCGCTGTAATAATGCGGTTTGTTTTTGCCGCCGTCTGCGTGCAGAAGTTCGTCGATGATATAGGCAAAATTGTCCGGCAGCTTTTTCCGCACTTTTGAACGTGTGTATTTGGATGCCGCTTCCTTGCAGATTTCAACCAGCCGGTAAATGGTAATCCGGCACCAGTCGTCAAAACTTCCGGCGCGTTTTTTGGCGTGCAGAAGTTCCAGTTCCGGGTAATAAATCAATTTTGCCAGGTCCGTACGCTCTTCTTCGGAAATTGACTGCTCAAACAGTTCGTCAATTTTTTTGCGCACCACGCCGGAAGCGCTGCGCAGTTGGAATAAAAACGCATCGTATTCGCCGTGCAAGTCGCTGAAAAAGTATTCGGTACCCTTTGGCAGGCTCATAATCGCCTTGAGATTAATAATTTCCGAAGCGGCGGCCTGCGCGTTTGGATATTGTTTCGAAAGCAATTTCAGATAATGATTATCGGCCAGCGAATTCATCTTGCTCGTCCTTTACCTTTTATTTGGGCAGATCCGTTTTTGCCGGATTCCGCCGCAATTCTATTTTTGTTATGAATTTCCGTAAAATTATGATATAATCCAATTATAAACGAATGGGGGCAGTTTTTAATGGGTTCCAGAGAAGAATTTGAAGAGATCTACCACAGCAAAATCAGCCGGGCAGGTTCCGCCGAACTTCTGGCATGGCTCCAGACCACCGATTTCTTCACCGCGCCCGCCAGCACCCGGTTTCACTGCGCGTGCCTGGGCGGCCTTGTCCAGCACAGCGTAAGCGTATACCATGTCATGCGGGAAAAACATTTCGATCCAGCGGCAGACAGCGAAGAGAGCTTTGCCATCTGTGCGCTCCTTCACGATGTCTGCAAAGCGCAGTTTTATAAAAAAGGAACGCGCAATTATAAGAATGAAGAAACCGGAGCCTGGGAGAAGCGTCCGTATTATACGATCAGTGACAGCTATCCGTATGGCCATGGGGAAAAGTCCGTTTTCCTAATTGAACGGTTCATGCGCTTAAAGACATCCGAAGCGATTGCAATCCGGTGGCATATGGGCGGCTTTGACGACGCCGTAAAGGGCGGCAGTTACTCCATCAGTCAGGCATTTGAAAAATATCCTCTTGCCGTTAAACTCCACCTTTCCGATCTGGAGAGTACTTACCTGCGCGAAAAGGGAACTTCGGCAGTCCCCCATACAAGATAGGTTCCAGGGTTCAGACGGGTAAAAAGCCGGTTTCCGGTTTTTTACCCTTTTTTTTATTTTGGGCTTGACAGGAGGCTGCAATTGTATTATATTATTAATACACTAGTACATTAATACAGACGAGGCGATTAAAATGAATGAAACCGTTATCCAAACGCGGGATATCTGTAAAACCTATGGCAAATTTTCCGCTGTTTCCAATTTGAATCTTCAGGTCAGTCGCGGCGATATCTACGCGCTGGTCGGCCAGAACGGCGCGGGAAAAACGACCCTGCTGAAACTTATCTGCGGATTGACGCCCGCGTCGTCCGGAGAGCTGGAGTTCTTCGGATACAGGGAAGAGCGGCAGATCGGTCGCGCCCGTTCTAAAATGGGCTGTATGATAGAGACGCCGGGATTTTTCCCGTATCTTTCTGCAAAGGAGAATCTTGAATGTTACCGTATCCAGCGCGGCATAAAAGATGCTGGCTGCGTCGATCGGGCACTGCAGTTTGTCGGCCTTGCCGATACAGGCCGGAAAAAATTTAAAAATTTTTCCCTTGGCATGAAGCAGCGCCTCGGCCTGGCACTGGCTGTCCTGAACGATCCGGATCTGCTGATACTCGACGAGCCGATCAACGGGCTTGATCCCATGGGCATTAAGGAATTCCGGGAAATCCTGATGAAATTGAACCGTGAAAAGAAAACAACCGTCCTCATTTCAAGCCATATTCTCGGCGAGCTGTCCCAGATTGCTACGGTGTACGGTTTTATCCGGGGAGGGGAACTGATGGAGCATCTTTCCGCACAGGAGCTTCAGGAAAAATGCCGGAAGTATTTGCTTCTGAACGTAGACGACGCGCAGAAGGCGGCGGCCGTTTTAAAAAATCAGCCCGGCTGTGCTTTCAGCGTGGAGGATCAAAACACTCTCCACGTCAGGCAGGGCTATGAAAAACCGGAACTTCTCGTGCAGGCGCTGGTTAAGAATGGGGTCATGGTTTCGCAGGTGTACCGTTCTGGTATGAACCTGGAACAGTATTTTATCAGTCTAATGGAGGGAAAGAAACATGCTTAAGCTGATTCACGCCGACCTGTATCGGATTTTTCACCGATTTTATTTCTATACGATGATGGCTGCCCTGTCCGGCCTGTGTATTCTGCTGGTTACAGTGATGAAGTCTAACGGCTTCGGTACGGTCAGCGTTGCTTGGAAATTCTTCCTTTCCATTTTGATATATCCGGTTTTCCTGCTGCCGATGCTCACCGGTATTGTCGCCGGCGAAGAAAACCGGAATCATACCTTGAAAAATACCGTTTCTTTTGGTGTCAGCCGGCCGGTTCTGTATCTTTCCAAAACGTTTTCCACCATCCTGCTGGGGGTTGTCCTAATGGCGGTGGTTCTGGGGGTATACTGTGGCTTTTCCTTTCTGACTATGACAAGAGACTCTGCGTTCAGCGGCGGTTTTATCCAGGATTTTGCTGCCCGTGTTGCTTCTGTGTGTCTTGTGTATATGGCGGCCATTGCCATTTCAATTTTCTTTACCGCTATTTTCCGGCGGAATTCTCTTTCCATATTCCTGTTCTACGGTGTTTTCTTTTTTACCGACAGCCTTTTTAAACTGCTGCATCAAACGGATCTGAATATATTTCTGCTGAAAACACAAATTTTTCGAATCGAATCGGTGCCGGTTGTCCAGTTATTTCAGCCTGTCCTGATTTCCCTTGGAACGCTGGCTGTTTTTACCGTATTGGGTGTGGCATGGTTTCGGCGCAGTGACATTTCTTAGAGGGATGAATTGACAAATGGAGAAAAGTACTGTACAATTGTATTATCAATGTAATACAATCAGGAGGTGACAATATGCCGTGGAATTTACAGTCCGATAGGCCAATTTACTCACAGCTTATAGAAAAAGTACAGCTCTTAATTGTTTCGGGCGTTTATCCGGCAGGCTCAAAACTGCCGTCCGTTCGGGATTTGGCCGCAGAAGCGTCCGTTAATCCCAACACCATGCAGCGTGCGTTAGCGCAGCTTGAAAACGAAGGGCTTTTATATTCCCAGAGGACCAGCGGGAGATTTGTAACGGAGGATGTTGAGAAAGTTATGCAGACGAAAAATTCCCTTGCGGCAAACCTGATTCATACATTTATCCGTAAAATGAATCAGCTTGGTTACAATAAACAGCAGATCTATTCCATGCTCGGCCAGATTATGAAGGAGGAAGAACATCATGGATAGCATTCTGGAATGCCGGAATCTCACAAAGTACTATCCGGGCTGCCTTGCGCTGAATTCCATAAACCTGTCTATCCCGAAAGGGCAGATTGTGGGCTTGCTGGGCCCAAACGGCAGCGGAAAAACGACTCTGATCAAACTAATCAACGGCCTTTTGGTGCCCACCAGCGGGGAGCTCCTTGTCAACGGGCTGAAACCGGGGGTCGAGTCCAAAAAAATTATTTCCTATCTGCCGGAGCGGACTTATCTGAATGATTGGATGAACGTGCAGAACATGATTGATTATTTCGGGGATTTTTACGAAAATTTTAATAAGGCAAAAGCGTATGATATGCTTCAGCGGCTGCATATCAACCCCAATAACCGCCTGAAGACCATGTCAAAAGGCACCAAGGAAAAAGTTCAGCTGATTCTCGTGATGAGCCGCGAAGCGGAATTATATGTGCTGGACGAACCGATCGGCGGAGTGGATCCGGCCGCTCGGGACTATATTCTGGAAACGATTATCGGCAATTACAGTGAAAATGCATCCCTTATCATTTCAACGCACTTGATTGAAGATGTAGAGAAGATCCTGGACGGAGTGGTTTTTATCAACATGGGCAATATTGTGCTGACGTCCACGGTTGACGATATCCGTGAAAAGGAAAACAAGAGCGTTGATGCACTGTTCCGGGAGGTTTTTAAATGCTGAGTAAATTGATGAAATATGAAATTGAGGCGACACAGCGGATTTTCCTGCCCCTTTACGGCCTGATTCTTATTTTTGCCCTAATTAACAAAGTGTTTCTGAAATTTAACATGAATAACATGAGCGGCATTTCTGCGGTTCCCTTTGGCATCACCATAGTAGTTTACTGCCTGCTGATTGCGGCCCTGATGGTTATGACGCTGGTCGTCACTATCCAGAGATTTTACAAAAACCTTCTGGGTGACGAGGGATACCTTTCTTTTACGCTCCCTGTGCCGGCCCATTCCCATATTGACAGCAAAATGATCATTGCTCTGATGTGGAACATTGTGAGCCTTTTTGTTTCGCTGCTTTCTGTTTTTCTGCTGGCGATTAATGAAAATAACATTTCAAATTTCAGCCAGTTCTGCATGGAAATTGGCACTTTCTTTTCCCAGTATGGCGCTGCCGCCTACCTGCTCCTTTTGGAACTGATTGTACTGTTGGTCGTTTCTGTTCTGCAGGTGATCCTGCAAATCTACGCGGCAACCACGGTTGGAAATTTAAGCGGTAAACATAAACTTCTAACCGGAATCGGCGCCTACATTGGGTTCGGCGTTATCCAACAGATTATAACTTCGATTCTGATGAATTTTGGACACGGTTTAACAAATAACTGGGTCGATCTCAATCGCTTTTTTACCGGACTGACGGACTTGCAGGCTCTCCGATATGTAATGTGGGGGATTTTTGGCCTAATTGTTAATGCAGCGGTTTTCGGTGCAGCGTTTTACTTCTTCACTAACTGGATGCTGACGAAAAAACTAAATTTGGAATAATTTAAAGAATTTGCCGTTTGGTTTTTAAGGCAGCGGCCTTTCAAATGTGCTATAATATTTTGCGGGGTGGTTTTCAGTATGGCAGAAGTTGCGGTTCGCACTACACAGCTGGGAAAGACATACAACGGGGGAGTCTGCGCGCTTCACGACTTGACGCTTGAAGTGGAGAGCGGGGAGATTTTTGGTTTCCTCGGGCCGAACGGCGCCGGAAAGACGACAACGGTCAAGCTGCTGACCGGGCTGCTGAAACCGTCTGCCGGCTCCTGTTCGGTTTTTGGCCTTTCGCCGTTAAAAAAACCGTGCGAAGTGCACCGCCTTTGCGGTGTGATGACGGAAAGCGCGAAAATGTACAGCCAGATGACCGGGCTTGAAAACTTAATCTTTTTTGCACGGACAGCGGGCATAGACGCAGAAGCGGCCTCTGAGCGTGCGGAAGAGCTTTTGAAGCAGCTGGATCTGTGGGATGTGCGCAGCCGGAAACTTCGCGAATATTCTACCGGTATGGCTCAGCGCCTTTCACTGGCCCGCACACTGGTCAACCGGCCCAAAATCCTGTTTTTGGACGAACCTACCAGCGGCCTGGATCCAGAATCTGCTCTGGCGGTTAACAGCATGATTGCTTCGCTTGCCAGCACGGAGGGCGTCACTGTGTTTCTCTGCACCCATCAGCTGCGGTATGCTCAGGATATCTGTGAGCGGTACGGAATTATTGATAAAGGAGCCCTTTTGGCCTGCGGAAGCGTGGAGGCACTCAGCCGCTCGGCAGGGCTCCGTGTTCGGGCTGCCCTGCGGCTGCGGGAAAATGATACGCCTGTGGATTTTCAGCGCGGCGAGGATGGCTGGTGGTACACTGACATGCTTCAGGAAGATGAGATGCCTGCCCTGATCAAAAGCCTGGTTTCCGCCGGGCACGATATTTACGAAGCGCGGATTATCCGTCCGACGCTGGAAGATGTATATTTCCGGTATATACAGTCTGAGGACAAGGAGGCGCTTCTATGAAAATCGTTTCACCCGAAGAAAAGTCGGTTATCCAAAAGGATTTCCGTGAGATTTGGGATTCCAAGATGGCACGAAGCACGATGATGGTGGTCCCGGTCGTTCTGCTTATCGTGCTACCCATTATTTTTCTTGCCGTGATTCTGAATGCCCCAATGGATCAGATCAACGGGATCGACCGCATGATAAAGCTTCTTCCTGCTGAAGAAAAGGGCCTTTCGGTGCGGCAGGCCATGATGTATCTTGTGACCAATATGCTTTTTCCCATGTTTTTTCTTATAATTCCGCTGATGATGTCCAGTGTTTCTGCGGCAAACAGCTTTGTAGGGGAAAGAGAGCGCGGTACGCTGGAAACACTTCTTCTGACACCCCTCAGCCTGAAACGGATTTTCAGGGCGAAGGTATTCGGCTGTACTTTTTTTTCTGCTGTTGCAACTGCCGTTTCATTCGTTGTGTTTTCCGTTATTACCGCCGTGGGGGATATTCTTCTGGAAATGCCGTTTTTTCTGAACTGGAACTGGCTGGTCCTGGTTTTTCTTCTCGCTCCCGGCATTACGGTTTTCGGGGTTGTGTTCATGGTGCTTATCTCTGCTAAAAGCAAGAGTTACCTTGAGTCGGTGCAGACTTCCGGCTATATTGTCCTGCCCCTGATTTTTCTCTTTATCGGACCGCTTTCCGGGCTTTTTCAGCTGAATGCGTTCATTCTTTTAATAATCGCAGCAGCCGTAATCGCGGTCGATTTTCCATTATGGATGATTGCCGCGCATTCGTTTTCCCCTGAAAAACTTTTGCGGTAATTTTGAACGAATTTCGTCTGAGGTGATGGGAATGGCGGCTGATTTGCACTGCCATACAAAATATTCGGATGGATCCCTGACGGCGGAGGAACTTGTCCTCCTTGCCAGGCGGAGTGGGATCGATACGATCGCTGTTACAGACCACGACACGTTTGCCGGGTGTGAAAGGGCGGCTTCTTTCGGCAGGAAAATAGGAGTCCGGGTTCTTCCGGGGGCGGAATTTTCCTGTGTGGATCCGCAGACTGGCCGAAAGGCACACGTCTTATGCTACCAGTGCAGCAATCCGGAGCGTCTTGAGCCCTTGTGCAGAAAAACATGCGAAGCCCGGCGAAAGGCCGGTGAGGCCATGCTGAAAAAAGTGATGGCTCTGTATCCTATTTCGCCGCAGATGGTTTTGCGCCGCGCGGGATGCAGCACCAGCCTTTTTAAACAGCATATTATGCATGCGCTGATTGACGCGGGCTATGCCCATGAGATTTTCGGACCCGTTTTTCAAAAGCTGTTTTCCCGCGGCGGCCTTGCCTCTGAACCTGTACCGTATCCGGATGTGCATGCCGTTTTAAAAGAAATCCGTCAAGCCGGCGGAATTGCTGTTTTGGCTCATCCAGGAGAATATGACAGTTACCGCCTTTTGGAGCAGCTTGCTGCGGATCACGAAATCGACGGAGTCGAGGTTTGGCATTCAAAGAACAAAGCGGGGGACGCTGAAAAATTTGAGACAATTGCGCGCGCCGGCAATCTTCTCATGACGGGCGGAACGGACTTTCACGGGATGTATTCGAAAGTTCCCGTTCATTTGGGCACCTGCCTGACACCGGACGATCAGCTCCAACGGCTTGAAAACTGGAAAAACGGCTGTGGGAAAATTGAATCGGCACCGTATCGTATAAAGGATAGTATGGAGGAACAGAAGTAAAATGGAATACCGGTATCGCACGAAAGGGACTTGTTCACGCGAAATGATTGTAAATCTGAGTGAGGATGGCGGAACAGTTGAATCCGCCCGGATTATCGGGGGCTGCAATGGCAACACCAAAGGAATCTGCGCTTTAGTTCAAGGGATGAAAACAGATGAAGTGATCCAAAGATGCAAGGGCATTCGCTGCGGATTGAAACCGACTTCCTGTCCGGATCAGCTTGCCACTGCTTTGGAACAGGCAAAAGTGCTTTGCTGCAAAAGCCAGTCATAAGAAATCAGGGCTGCGATAACTCGCAGCCCCATTTTTGACCATTTCACTTTTAGCAGCCGCAGTTATTTCCGCAGTTTCCGCAGCCATCGCATCCACCGCAGCCTCCACAGCCTCCACAGCCACAGCCGCCGCCGCAGCAGCAGCACAGAATGATAATGAGCAGGATAATCCAAACACAACTGTTATTACCGCAGCCACAGGAATTGTTGCACATGTTGATTTCCTCCTTTCGGTTACAGTACATAATATTGCATTGGAACAAATGGTGTTACAAGTTTTCTTCTGCTTCCCTGTAAGAATTTTTCCATGACAATGTTTTGAAAATCATGGTATAATAACAGGGAAGGGAAACCAATGGGGGGAATGGAAATGCTTTGCCAGCGGTGTGGCAAAAATTCTGCTTCAATTTCTGTTAAGTCCATTTCGGGCGGTAAACTGGCCGAATATGCTTTATGCGCGGAATGCGCGCGGGAACTTGGCTATGGAAACTTCCTTACAGGGCCGGGATACCATTTGGATGATTTTGTCCATGAGTTTTTCAATGGAACCGATGATATCCGCTGTAAATGCTGCGGTTCCTCTTTCAGTGATATTATACGGAGCGGACGGGCGGGCTGTGCCGAGTGCTACCGTACGTTTTATGACCGGCTTCTCCCGATCATACGCCAGATCCATGGAAGCGACACGCACCGGGGAAAAATTCCCGGAGGAGCCCTGCCGCAGGTGCGCCTTGACAGCCAGATTACCCTATCGGTCGGCGGCGGGGATAAACCAGATGGCGGGGGGACCGGGTAATGACAAAGTGGTACCGGGAAGAAGGACCGGAATGCGATGTGATTCTGGCTTCTCAGGTTCAGCTTTCCCGCAATTTGGAAGGAATTCCGTTTCCTGCCAGGCTGGATGATGCCGAAAAATTACGGACGGCTGACCGAATCCGCGCCGCAGCTGCCGACAGCAAAAGCTCTCTGGCAGGCATTTTTCGGTATGTTGATATGCAGGCCCTTGAAGAAAAACAGGCGGTAGCCATGGCGGAGCGCCGTCTGGTTAAACCGGAATTTATTGCAGGCAGAAAGGGCCGCGGTCTTCTGGTTTCACCGGATGAATCCCTGTGTATTTTGATCAATGGAGAGGATCACCTCCTTTTGCAGTCTGCCGGAGCTGGATTTTCACTTTCCAAGGTGTATGAACGTGCGGACAGTCTGGATTCGATACTCAGCAAATCGCTGCCTTTTGCATTTGACCCCAGGCTTGGATTTTTGACCGAGAATCCGTCCAATTTGGGGACGGCCATGGTGGCTTCTTTCATTCTGCATCTTCCGGCACTGAACGATCTGGGCGTTGTCGAACGGCTTTCCGCCAATCTTTTCCGGCTTGGGATGTCGCTTCGCAGCATAGGGGGCACAGTCATCCGCCCCCGGGGATCAATTTACCGGTTATCCAACCGAATCACTCTCGGCCTTTCCGAACAGGAGGCCGTGGAGAACTTGACGGGAATGGCCCGGCAGATCATGGCGCAGGAACGCTCGTCCCGCAAAAAGCTGATACAGGATATCCGTGTTCAGGATACGGTTTCCCGTTCGCTTGGAATTTTGCGGAGCGCCCGGCTTCTGACTTATAATGAGTTTTTGGATCTTGCTTCCGTTGTGCGCTTTGGAGTCGCGGCCGGTTTCCTGCAGGGAATTGACTATCAGTTGATTGACGGGTTGGTGCTTCGGACTCCGCCGGCAACTCTGATGCTGGAATATGGGATGACACTGACCGACAGTGAACGCCGGGCTTTCCGGGCAAAAATGGTTCGGGAAGCCTTTCAAAACCAGTAAAGTGAGGCAGTAGAAAAATGAACGATGAGAACAGAGAACTGGCGTCGGCCCTGCTTTTCCTTCTGGGCGAGCAGGTCCCGCACGACGGCCGGTATGAACGCGAAGCTGCGGAAATACTCGAGAAAGACGGCGAAGGAAAAAAAGCCCTGCTTCAGGTGATCAGCCTGTGCGGAGAATCCGACACCCCCGGCCGCTATTACCTGTGTACAAAAGCGTACAGCCGCCTCGGCGAAGGGTACAGCGCCCAAACGGTGCGTTTTGCCCGCGCTTACCTGGCTACTCCGGGCTGGGATGCCCTGCCGTCCGGGAGAAAAATAGAAGAGGGCATCCAAGTCGATTTGGATGCCCAGAACCGTGCCGGGATTTATGAAGATCTTGCCGATGCCTGCAGCGCCATGGGAAGGCTGGAACTTGCAATTTCCAATTATAAAGAAGCATTTCGGCTGGAGCCATATAATGCCATGTATGCCGTTAAGGCCGCCAATGCTATGGCCCGGATAGGAAAACCGGAAGAAGCGCGTGATTTTTTGCTTCTGCAGAAGCGCAGCTTTTTTTACCGGCCTTTTCGGTATCGGGATGCACTGGGCCGCAGCTGTGTCAACGATGAGTTTCGCAGAACAATCGACTTTCACCTGGAACGGCAGGCGGGTTCTCCGGAGGAATCCCCCGAGCCGGGCCGCCCCGGGGTCTAATAAAAACGTTTTATTCCGGCTTTTTTACAAATTCCGTAATGATCTTTTTTTCGCAGTCGGGAGGCGAATAGACAAAGTGTTCCATTCGATTTCCGGTGAAGAAATATTTGGGCGGCGTCGGCCGGTAGGAAAGGTCAAAAGTATCAATAATTACCAGCTTTACCTTCATCCGGGCCGGCAGGATGCTCTTGATATAGACGCTTGCCTGCTGGCCCGGAAAAACGTCTTCTTTTGTTTCCGCCAGGCCGGCCAGGTTGGGTGAAAGCTCCACAAAAATGCCGTAAGGCTCAATTGATCGGATAATTCCCGCTACGGTTTCCCCTGCGGAAAATTTGGCGACGTTTTCTTCCCAGGTTCCCAGCAGCTCCTTGTGGCTTAATGTAATCCGGCCGTTTTCGATGGATTTTATAACGGTCCGGATATCCATCCCCACGGAAAAACGCTCTTTTGGATGGTCGATTCGGGAGATGGAAATAGCGTCTATAGGCAGCAGTGCAACGATTCCGCAGCCAATATCTGCGAATGCACCGAAACTCTCCAAATGAGTGATACGCGCGTCAATCACGTCTCCGGGCGTCAGTTTGCTGATCCGCTCTTTCAGGCACCTTTCCTGGGCTGCTCTGCGGGAAAGAACCGCGGTAACAGTGCCGTCCGGCTTTCTTTCAAATCCGGTCACAAGAAAGCAGACCGGATGATTGACTCTGGAAATAATTGCAATATCCCGCACGGTGCCTTCGCGGATGCCAAGTGCACCTTCTTCGCGCGGGATAATTCCTTTCATACCGCCCATATCCACAATCAGGTTGTGGGAACTGTCGCAGACAATTGCGCGTCCCTCCAGAATCCGCCCATCCCGGCAGGCGTCGTTGACCGCGGAAAAATTCTGGGTCGCCGCACGGTTTTCCTGGGTATCAATGTTCCATCCTTCCGGGTAGTAATCAAACATTTTATTCCCTCCTTTTGTCCTTCGTTTATCTATATGCTTGCAAAAGTGGCGTCATACTTGCTCAAAAGAGAATTACGGCACAATTCCTTTGTTCAGGGTTTGAAGGGGAAAGGCGGGATTGGCACTTGACAGGCAGACTTCGGCATGATAAAATCATAATGACAATAAAATTTTAGCTGTCTTCGGGGCGGGGTGAGATTCCCCACCGGTGGTAATGCGGTTTTCCCGACAAGCCCACGAGCGTTTTTCGCAGATTTGGTGTGATTCCAAAGCCGACGGTACAGTCCGGAATGAAGAAGAACACGCGGTTTGGCGTATTTTCACCCCACAGGTATATCCTGCGGGGCTTTTTTTTCGTTGACAGCGGAAAAAAGGAGTTTTTTCAATGGAAACTTTACAGGCGGGAAAACAGAGAGTGAACGGTACAGACATCCGAACAATCGCACAGGTTGGGATTTTGGGCGGAATTGCATTCCTTTTGATGACGATTGAGATCCCGCTCTGGTTTGCCCCGGGATTTTACCGGCTGGATCTAAGCGAACTGCCCGTTTTGATCGGCGCATTTGCCATGGGCCCTCTCGCAGGTGTCCTGATTGAACTGGTGAAAGTGGTCCTTTACTTTTTTATCCACGGCAGTTCGACCGCCGGAGTCGGGGACATGGCGAATTTTATTATGGGCTGTGCTTTGGTGGTTCCCGCAGCCGCCCTGTACAAAAACCATAAAACCAAAAAGAGGGCTGTAGCCGGTCTTGTTTCCGGAACGGTGGCCATGGCTGCTGCCAGCAGCCTGCTCAACGCTTTCCTTCTTCTGCCGCTGTATGCGGCTGCTTTTCACATGCCTTTAGCTCAAATTGTCCAAATGGGGACGCAAGTGAATCCGGCCATCACCAATCTTTTCACGTTTGTCCTGTTTGCCGTGGTGCCGTTCAACCTGTTCAAGGGCGTTGTGGTTTCCGTTCTGACCATGCTGCTCTATAAAAAGGTCAGCCCCATTCTTCATGGAAAGCTCCACTGATTTCGACATTTTCGGGAATTTGTATATTTACGGATTCGGAAATTCATGTTAAAATAAAAATAGAAAGTGAATATGCCCCTTATCAAGAGTGACGGAGGGAACAGGCCCTTTGATGTCCGGCAACCTGCCGTGTGGCAAGGTGCCAAATCCTGCGGGAAACCGATAGATGAGGTTGAATGATACACGCCGCTCGGTTTTCCGGGCGGTATGTTTTTCTTTCTATAAACCGGTATCTGCCGGATGCTGTGAAAGGGTGTCCAAAGGCGTGAGCCGGATGGATCAATAAAAAACAGGAGGTTTATTCTATGCCAAAACGATTGTTTACATCGGAGTCCGTAACCGAAGGACATCCGGATAAGATTTGTGACCAGATAGCTGATGCAGTGCTGGACGCGATTCTTGCGAAAGATCCGCAGGCTCATGTAGCCTGCGAAGTGACTGCGACAACGGGCGTCATCCATGTCATGGGGGAGATATCCACAGTCTGCTATGTTGATATCCCGGCTATTGTGCGCGAAGTCGTCAAAGATATCGGTTATGACAGCCCCCGGTGCGGTTTTGACGGCAATACCTGCGGTGTTCTTACTTCCATTGATGTTCAATCACCGGATATTGCCATGGGGGTGAACCGCTCCTTTGAAGCGCAGAACGGCGCTACCGATCAGAACGACTTGATCGGTGCGGGGGATCAAGGCCTGATGTTTGGCTACGCCTGCGATGAAACGCCGGAACTGATGCCTCTTGCTATTTCCATAGCACATAAACTGTCCAAACGGCTGGCCAGCGTGCGCAAGCAGGAAATTTTGCCTTATCTGCGGCCGGACGGCAAAACACAGGTTACCGTTGAATATGACAACGGTGTGCCTGCCCGTATCGATACCGTGGTTGTTTCCGCCCAGCATGATCCGGATGTTACGCTTGAAAAAATCCGTGAGGATATCAAAGAACAGGTTATCCGGCCGGTTATTCCTGCCAAGTGGCTGGACAGCAGTACCAAGTATTTCATTAATCCTACGGGGAGATTTGTCATTGGCGGGCCTGTCGGTGACAGCGGCCTGACCGGCCGGAAAATTATCGTCGATACGTACGGCGGTTACGGCCGCCACGGCGGCGGATCGTTCTCCGGCAAAGATCCGACGAAAGTTGACCGTTCGGCAAGCTATGCGGCGCGGTATGTTGCCAAGAACATTGTTGCCGCAGGTCTGGCGAAAAAGTGTGAGATTCAGCTTGCTTATGCCATTGGTGTTGCAAGGCCGGTTTCAATTTCGGTGGATACATTCGGCACTTCCCGGTACAGCGAGGAAGAACTGGCGGCAGCCGTTTCGAAAGTATTCGACCTTCGCCCGGCGTCCATTATCCGCGACCTCGATCTTCGCAGGCCGATTTACCGCGCTGTATCCAATTACGGTCACATGGGGCGGGAAGACCTGAATGTCCCGTGGGAAAAGCGGGATAAGACGGAAGCGTTAAAAGCAGCACTGAAAAAGTAATTCCCAAATATTGCCCCGGCACATAGAATGTACCGGGGTGATTTTCATGTTGGGAAATATTCTGAAAGTAATTTTTGCTGTTCTGGCGGTTTTTGGAGCCGTTGAGCTGGCTCGCCTGATTATCTTAAAAATGCTGCGGACCAATAACCCCGGGGATGCTTATCTGGTCGTTTCCATCCGTGGACATGATGAACATGCCGAGGCCGTTTTACTGGGTGCTGTGGAGCGCGCCAACTGGGCGGGGGAAAACGTGCGGGTGGTTTGTGTCGACTGCGGAATGGACCCGCCAACGCGGGAGATCTGTGAAATTGTCTGTTATGACCATCCAGGAATCACCTTGTGTACACCGGAAAATCTGCTCAGGCATTGTTCCGAAAAATTTGCAAATACATAATTCGCGCGCTATACTAAAGCTTGAATTCCGTAAGACAAGAGGAAGTTCAATGGAAAACGAAAAACTTTATGAAATGACTGGTTCCGTGGAACAGGTCATTTTTCGGAACGAACAAAACGGATATGCCGTCATCGAACTGAACAACAGCGAAGAATTGGTTACCGTAGTGGGCACAATGCCCTATATTGGGGTGGGGGAAGAACTCCATGTGGTAGGAAACTGGATCACCAGCCCAACGTACGGCACCCAGTTTAAAGCGCAGGCGCTGGAACGCTCCCGCCCTTCGGACGCAGCCGCTATGCTGAAATACTTGGCCTCCGGTGCAGTGAAAGGCGTTGGGCCGGCCATTGCTCAGAAAATTGTCAATGCTTTTGGAAACAATACCCTGGATATTTTGGAAAACAGCCCAAAGCGCCTTTGTGAAATCAAAGGAATTACCCCCCAAAAAGCGGAAAAGATCGGGCAGGAATTTCAGCGTATGGGTGGAATCCGCGAGCTTATTCTGAAACTCGGCGGCTACGGGATAACAGCGCAGGAGTCCGTGAGTATTTGGAAAGCCTACGGCGCGCAGGCTGTGGAGCAGGTTCAAAAAGATCCTTACTGCCTTTGCGGGGATTCTGCGCAGATTAATTTTGCAAGGGCGGACAAGATCGCGGCATCCCTGGAATTTCCGATTGACAGCCGGTGCCGTCTCCGTGCCGGAATTATCCATGTCCTGAGGCATAACGCCGGCAACGGGCATACCTGCCTTCCTGAGGACAAGCTGCTGGCGGCGTCAAGCCGGATGCTCGGCGTAGAGCGGGAACAGGTCAAAACCGGGCTGGAAGAATTAAAAATGGACGGTTCGGTGGTCTGCCGGACTTTTCGGAACCGGGACTATATTTTTACAGCCAAGCTGTACCGGTCGGAGGTCTACTCTGCCGGCAGGGTTCGGATGATGCTGCGGTATCCGGCTCAGCCTCTGGTGGGAATCGAAAGCTATATTTCGGCAATTGAGTCTGAGCAGCAGATTCAATATGCAGACAGGCAGAAAACGGCTATCCGGGAGGCCCTGTCGAAAGGCATGCTTATTTTGACCGGAGGGCCCGGAACCGGCAAGACAACAACGCTGAAAGCCATCATACGGATTCTGGAGAGGAAAGGGGAAAAAGTCCTTTTGGCCGCCCCCACGGGAAGGGCCGCAAAACGGATGTCGGAGCTGACAGGGAAAGAAGCAAAGACAATCCACCGGATGCTTCAGGTCAAGTGGGACGAAAACGACCAGCCTGAATTTGAAAAGAATGAAAAAAATCTTTTGGAATGCGACGCTCTGGTGATTGATGAGCTGTCTATGGTGGATGTGCTTCTGTTTGAGGCGGTGCTTCGCGCACTTCCGCTTGGATGCCGTCTGGTTCTGGTAGGGGACTGCGACCAGCTTCCTTCGGTAGGGCCTGGGAATGTGCTTGGCGACCTGATCGAGTCCGGCTTGGTTCCGGTTGTTCAGCTTAATCAGGTTTTCCGCCAGTCCATGCAGAGCCTGATCGTGACCAATGCCCACAAAATTGTTTCCGGCCAAATGCCGGAGCTTGCCGACCATACGGCCGACTTTTTCTTTCTGCCGTACCGGACGGCCGAGGAAATCAAGTCTGTTATCGTCGATCTGTGCGACCGGCGCCTGCCAGCCAGCTACGGATATTCGCCTCTCACCGATATTCAGGTCCTTTCCCCAGGGAGAAAAGGCGAATTAGGTACGATTGAGCTGAACCGCAGTCTCCAGCAGGTAATTAATCCCCCGGATCGCGGGAAACGGGAATTGACTTTGGGAGGCACCCCTTTCCGCGAAGGGGATAAGGTGATGCAGATTCGGAATGACTATGATCTTCCGTGGACCCGCAGCGATGGGACTTACGGCGAAGGGGTGTTCAACGGCGATTTAGGGGTTCTCTCTAAAATCGACCGGCGTGCATCAACCCTTGAAGTGCAGATGGACGACCGCACCGTTCTGTATGAAATGGAGAAATCCTCCGAACTGGAATTAGCCTATGCCATGACGGTGCATAAAAGCCAGGGAAATGAATTCCCCGCCGTCGTAATTCCCATGTACCACGGTGCGCCGCAACTGTATTACCGAAATCTGCTTTATACCGCCGTAACCCGCGCCCGCTCGCTGCTGATCCTGGTTGGAAGACAGGAAACCATTCAGACTATGGTGAAAAATGACCGAAAAACAAAACGCTACACCGGTTTGTATGATCTTTTGGTGGGAGGCGGCGAAGATGGACGTTAAAAAGATACTGCTTTGGGGACTGGATTTGCTGTTTCCGCCGCACTGTGTTTTCTGCAACCGTACCGTTGCACCAGGCACCCGCATTTGCTGTTCCTGCGCAGAAGAACTTGCTTCGCAGTCATCTTTTTCCAGGATAGGCGTTTCCAGAACAGGATCCGATATTTACTGTCTGACTCTGTACTGGTACCGGGATCAGGTTCGGGATTCTATTATCCGCTACAAGTTTCAGGGGGAAAAGCGGAACGCGGCCTTTTATGCCGATGTCCTTGCCCGCCAGATAGTCCATTGGTTTCCGTGGCGTCCGGATTTTGTCACTTCGGTCCCTCTTTCGGCTGAAAGGCTGAAAGAAAGGGGGTATAACCAGTCTGAACTCCTGGCTGAACCGGTTGCGGATAAATTGAAGATCCCTTATATCCAATCCTTAAAAAAAGCCGGAAAGAACCGCGTCCAGCATTCGCTCCGCAGAGAAAGCCGAAAAAAGAATGTTGCAGGCGTCTATTCTCTGTGCGGAGTGAAAATAGCCGGAAAACGGATTTTGCTGATAGACGATATCGTCACAACTGGTTCCACTTTATTGGAATGTTCCAACGTCCTCCTGAACGGCGGCGCGCGGGATGTTATCTGCGCCGCCATAGCGCGGGTTCCGCAAGGGTGCCCGCCTTCGTCTGCGTAAATCTTGTTTTCTCCCTGTCGAATCCGTCATATTGCGGTATCTCTGCTGTATATATTTTAAACAGCAGGGATAGAAACGGAAATAGACGGGGTGGTTTGCGTGAAAGCAGAAAAAAGCAGCCTGATTCCGGCTGCTGCCCTGATCTTATGCTGCCTGGTGTTTCTGCTGCTTTCCTGCCTTACCTGCAGCCGGATTGGCAGGATGGCTTCGGTTTTGGCGGAAAAAACGCCGAAGACCATTGTTGTGGATGCCGGGCACGGCGGTGAAGACGGCGGCGCTCAGGGAAAATCACGGGTCTTGGAGAAAGATCTTAATCTTGCTATTGCAAAAGACCTGCAAAGTCTTTTGCAGGCCGCCGGTTTCCGCGTGGTAATGACGAGGACTTCCGATACGGCCCTGTCCAATGATCTGGACACAATCCGGGCGCGCAAGACAAGCGATTTAAAAAACCGGCTTCGGCTGGTGGAATCACAGAACAGTTGTATTTTAGTCAGTATCCACCAGAATTTTTTCACGCAGAGCCGATATTCCGGCTCCCAACTCTTTTATTCCCAACATTCCGATGACAGCAAGGTCCTGGCGGAAGCCATCCGTGCCCGGATTACCGGCCTCCTGCAAAAAAACAATACCAGAAAATGCAAGCCGGCTACCAGCTCTATCTATCTTCTCTGGAATACAAAAGTACCGGCTGTACTGGTGGAATGCGGATTTTTGTCAAATGATGAAGAAGCGGCGCTGCTGAATAATCAGCAATATCAGAAGAAAATGGCTTTTTCCATTTACTGCGGCCTGCTGGATTATTGTCAGACCGTATCCTAGGAATTTCGGTCTGGCAGTGCCGGAAAAATAAAAAGGGAAATGAGGCTCTCAAAATGTCGGAGAAAGTTAGGAGCGTCTATGTATGTTCCGAATGCGGCTTTGAATCTCCCAAGTGGTTCGGAAAATGCCCTCGGTGCGGACAGTGGAATACTATGAATGAAGAAATCCGGGAAAAACTGTCCAAAGAACCTCGAAAAATATCTTCCCGTTCCGACCGGGCCAGCCCTGTTCCCATTACGGAAATCAGCACGTCGGAGGAAGAGCGGTATCACACCGGTTTCAGTGAGCTGGATCGTGTTCTGGGCGGTGGAATTGTAAAAGGCTCCGTGATTTTAATCAGTGGGGAACCTGGAATTGGGAAATCAACCATTCTGCTGCAAGTCTGCGGGAGTTTGGGACAAGCACTCAAGATTCTGTATGTATCCGGGGAAGAATCGGCCCGGCAGATCAAACTCCGTGCAGCAAGACTCAATGTGGAAAGCCCCAATATCTATATTCTGGCAGAAACAGATATTCTGGAAATCATTGAGCAGATCCGGCGGGAACAGCCGGCTCTTGTGATGATCGATTCGATCCAGACAATGAATAATCCGGAGTTAAATTCGTCGCCGGGCAGCGTTTCGCAGGTGCGGGAGTGCACCAGTGCCATCATGCACGTTGCAAAATCAATGGAGATTCCGGTCTTAATTGTTGGTCATGTCAATAAGGACGGAGCCATTGCTGGCCCGAAAGTCCTGGAACATATTGTTGATACAGTTCTGTATTTTGAAGGCGACCGGCAAATGTCGTACCGAATTCTCAGGGCTGCAAAAAACCGGTACGGTTCAACGAACGAAATCGGCGTATTCGACATGGGGGAAAAGGGGTTGTGTCAGGTGGAAAATCCTTCGCTTGCCCTGCTGTCCGGCCGCCCCAAGCACGTTTCCGGCACATGCGTTACCTGTGCAATTGAGGGGTCCCGGCCGATTTTGGCTGAAATTCAGGGCTTGGCGACTTCGTCCGGGTTCGGCACACCGCGCCGGATGTCCACGGGGTTTGATTATAACCGCATGTCTCTGCTGCTTGCCGTTCTGGAAAAGCGCGCCGGTTATTATTTTTCTAATCTGGATGCTTATGTAAATGTGGTGGGTGGGCTTCGAATTGATGAGCCGGCCAGCGACCTTGCGGTTGCCTTGTCGCTGGTATCCAGCTTAAAAGACATTCCTGTCCGCGATGACGCCATCGCGTTCGGTGAGATTGGCTTGACAGGAGAGCTGCGGTCTGTAGCCAACGCAGAGGCGCGTATCCGTGAAGCTGACCGGCTTGGGTTTCATACCTGTATTTTACCGAAACAGTGTGCCGATGGGCTCGGCCACCGGTTTCAGTCCATCAGTCTGATCGGGGTTAAAAATGTGAAGGAGGCGTTTGAAGCTGCGAAGGAGCCGAAGTAGTCCCCTCCTGTGAGCGCGGTGTCACTTTTATACAGTGCACGCATCCGTTTCCGCTGTAATTGGTAATGGCCGAAGGCATTTCAAGAGTACAATAACCGTCTTTTTGATAAATGCAGTCAACGTCGCATTGAATCATACTCATATCGTCCTTTTCACCTCACAGATATTTTTGTAGATCAAGGTAAAATTATTCATAAAATCCAAACTGATGAAACTAATATTTTCGATTTCCCATCACAAAATAAATGGAGATGGGAGGAACGGGTATGAGAAAATACGTTATGCTGGCAGGCTTTACGATCATTTTGTCCGCAGCTATTATCATAGCGGGGCAGTCTGTCAAAAATTCCATGGTGAAAGTGACGGCTGTCAAAGTGATTCCGGAAACGGCGGATGATATTACAGTCTGTTCTGGCAAAGTAGAATCTCTCGATGACAGTAAGGTGTACGTTCCTTCAGCGGGCCTGTCCCGAAAGATCTATGTGAAGGCCGGGGATCAAGTGACTGCCGGCCAGCCCCTTATGGATGTTGCCACTTATTCATCCTCCGACGATGGCGACAGCGGCGGCAGTTATCAGGAAGCATATGAGGCGTATACATCCTACTTCAATCATTCTTCGTCGGTGCCGTCTTCGTCTGAGGAAGAACTGGGGACGGTTGAAACGCTGAAATCGCCGGTAAGCGGTACGGTGGAATCCGTTGCGGCTTCCGGCAGCGGTGCCTTCTTAAGTCCGAGCGAACCTGCTGTTGTTATTAAGAACGGTTCCGGCTTGCAGGTGCGCCTGTCTGTTGGGGAGTCCCAGATCTCAAAGCTGAAAATTGGTCAAAAAGCGAAGATCTCCGGAGTTGGCTTTTCCGGTTCCACCTATAACGGAACTGTAAAGAGTATATCGAATGAGGCAAAACAGACGATCACGACAACGGGTCAGGAGACGGTAGTTGAAGTGGTTGTCAGCATTGACCGTCCGGGATCTGATATTAAGCCCGGGTTTACAGCAAAAACAAAAATTGTGACTTCCCATTGTGTGAATACCCTCATTGTTCCTTATGAAGCGGTTCGGGAAGATGACAGCGGAAACGAATATGTTTTCCGAGTAATCAACAAAGAAGCTGTCAAAACTCCAATTGTCACCGGAAAAGAGTTTGACAGCGGCTTTGAGGTTAGGCAGGGGATTTCCCATAATGATATTATTATTATGAACCCGGATAATGTTTCAAACGGGGCGCATGTAGTCCCGACCGTCGTAAAGGCGGTGAGCCTGAATGATTGAATATGCAAAATGCGCTTTTGAAAATTTAGGAAGAAAGGTGCTTCGCACAGTCTTGACTGCCCTTGGCATTTCTATTGGCGTTGCTTCCGTCATTCTGATTGCGGATATCAGCCAGTTCGGAACCAGTGCCATATCAGACGAGATGGAAAGCCTTGGACTTAGCGGAGTGTCTATTACGTCATCGCAGAAAGAACCGAATGTTGTTTTGAATGCTGAGGATCTGGATGCTATTAAAAAAATGAATTCAGTTCAAAAAGCAGCGCCTGTTTTAACGCAGAGCACCAAAGTTTATGTGCGGAATTCCGAGACCCAGGCTATTTTATGGGGAGTTGATTCCAACGCCAATTCGATTATTTCCATTGAAGCAATCTACGGAAGGCTTTTCAACCGCAAAGAAGTAAATACCTGCGCCAACGTTTGTATGGTTGATGAAGCGTTTGCTCAGAAGACCTATTGCCGAAAGAATATCGTTGGGAAAAAAATTGATATCCTCTGCGGCGGAATCCAGCAGGAATTTACCGTAGTTGGCATTATTAAAACCGGCACTGGATTGCTGCAGAATATCATTGGCAGCTATATTCCCACCTTTGTCTATGTACCCTATACAACGGTTCAGCAGGCGACTCAGCGGGACAGCTTCGATGAAATCGCCGTGAAAATTCGATCTGGAAACGACGTTGACCAGATCGGCAATCAGATTATCCACCGCTTGAATACCCTGAACGGAACAAGCGATGGTTTCGTTTCCAATAATCTGGCGAAGCAGAAAGACGGCCTGACGCATATTATGGATATCGTCACTCTGATCCTGTCGGCCGTAGGCGCAGTGTCGCTGCTGGTAGCAAGTTTGAGCATTATGACCATGATGCTGGTGTCCGTCACGGAGCGGACCCGTGAAATCGGCATTAAAAAAGCGCTTGGCGCTACGCGCGGCGCTGTCATGCTTGAATTTTTATGCGAGGCTGTTTTAATATCGCTGATCGGCAGTGCCTTCGGAATTGCATTTGGCCTGGCCGGGTCCTGGGCAGCTTCTCAGATTTTCCATTCAGCATTTCATGTTCGGTTCGATATGATGGGGATAGCGGTGGCGTTTGCTCTGTTGTCAGGTACCGTTTTCGGTGTCTATCCGGCCTATATGGCTTCCCGTATGAATCCCGTGGATGCTCTGCGGCAGGAATAAGACGGATCCGGTTTCTCATAAAATCATTTCGTACACGTCGAGGGTGCATGTTTCCTGATTGTTGTGTCCGCCGCTCATCCTTTTGAAGAACCGCATACCGCATTTTTTCATGACGCCGCCGGAATGCGGGTTCCGGATGTCGTAGACCGCAAAAATCCTTACAGTATAAATTTTTTATTCTGAAATATCGCGGATTTCATAGGGCGTATTCTGGTATACGAAATAATTCAGCCAGTTGGAGAACATCAGGAACGCATGGCTCCGCCAGGTGAAAGGCGGCTCCTGTGTTGGGTCGTCGTTCGGAAAATAATTCTGCGGCATCATTGGGTGCAGCCCTTTTTTCACATCGCGCAGATATTCTTTTTTCAGTGTGTTTCGGTCGTATTCCTCATGACCCGTTACGAAAATTTGCCGGCCGTTTTTGGTTGCAATAATGTGAACTCCTGCTGCGTTGGATTCCGTCAGAATTTCCAGTTCTGGATGTCTTTCAATGTCTTCCCGGCGGACTTCGGTATTTCGGGAATGGGGGGCCCAAAAGTCGTCGTCAAATCCGCGCACAAGCGGATGCAGGGGGCTGATGACACGGTGCCGGAAAATTCCCGAAATTTTCTGCGGCAGCAGATATTTCGGTATACCGTAATGAAAATAAAGTCCTGCCTGCGCCCCCCAGCAGATGTGCATGGTGGAGTAGACGTTTCTTCGGCTCCACGCCATGATTTTGCACAGTTCCGGCCAGTAATCCACTTTTTCAAAGTCCAGTTTTTCCACGGGGGCCCCCGTGATAATCATGCCGTCGAATTTTTCATCTTTAATCTCATCAAATGTTTTATAAAATGTTTTTAAATAAGAAACAGGAGTATTTTTAGACTGATGAGTTGCCATCTGCATCAGAATTACATCCACTTGCAGCGGCGTATTACTCAGAAGCCGCAGCAACTGTGTTTCTGTTTCCACTTTTGTCGGCATTAAATTTAAAATTACAATTTTCAGCGGACGGATATCCTGCATAGCTGCCCGCTCATGCGTCATGACAAAGACATTTTCCGATTCCAATATCTGCACGGCAGGCAAAGAGGCCTGGATCTTAATTGGCATAGTCATTCCTCCTTGTTCCTTCTGATCCTTTTCTTAGTTCTAGTTGTATTTTAAGATTATATCAGAATCCGGCTGAACCTGCAATTCCCCATGTGTAAGTGCAGGTGTCCCATTCGGTAATTTGTCGAGTGCCGGTTTCGTGACAGATGTGTTTAATCCTTCATTTTTGACGCAAAAGGCGCAAAAAGATAAAAAAAAGTAAAGAAAAAGGGTTGACAAGGAGGAAAGAGTTTGGTATTATAGAGAAGCGCCTTACGG